>N._stephensi_709_foregut__coassemble_388_pt1 | contig 16483 bp, 10 predicted proteins | sample N__stephensi_709_foregut__metabat2_high_PE_009 | metagenome-assembled genome bin N | reverse complement strand
CTGTCATATCCGCGAGGAAGTACCATACAGGGTACAACAGTGCCACCGGCAGTGCCGCCCCAATCCCAGTTACGTGTAGCCTGATAGTCAGAGTAGTTAATCTCCCATACTGACTCTGAACACCACTCGCCGGACACATCCCAGATAGCAGCAAAGTCATCCATAAGTTGATACTTGCCGGAGTTGATGATATCCTCCATATACTTCAGAGCGGTCGGCTTGCGGCTCTCGTCGTTCTGATACATGACGATTTCGGCATAGAGCATGTACACGAAGTGTTTGGTGACACGACCCAACTCAGCGCCTTCGCACTTCTCGGGCAAGTTGTCGTCGGCAATCACTTGCTCCAGATCTTGAATCATGAATTCATACACCTCATCTGCAGTGTATTGGGTACCCAAATAGTCACCGCCAAGGGGTTCGGTGTAGTATACTATGTTACCCCACCAGTGCCACAAGTGGTTGTAGTAGAAGACGCGCAATGCGGTAGCCTCGGAGATGAAGCGTGCACGGTGCTGAATCTCGGTGGCATCAGTGGGTTGCCAGTAATTCTCCATGTACTGTATGGCGTCGATGCAACGCTTAACGCCGGAGTATGCGTTGGAGTAGTTGGTGTCGAGCACCTTGGTGGGAGTGATGTTGAAGTCAAACACGCCCTTCCACTGATCCATATCGCTGACGTCACCACCACCGGGGAAGCACTGGTCTGCTATAACCTCGGGATAGATGTTGAAGCCGGTGTAGTTGTTGGCATAGTCAAACCAGTGCAACGGGTCGTAAGCTGCCACTACAGCTTGCCAACAGTTCTCCTCAGTAGTATAATACTCCTCGACGGGGTCTTGTGTGTTGTTGGTGATATCCAACCAGTCAGAGCCACAAGATGAGAGGCCAGCGCTCACGGCGGCTATCGAGGTTAAAAGAAGATATTTTGCTATTTTCATTGTTTTAGTCCTTTGAGTTTAGATAGACAGGTTGAAACCGATAGTGAATGTACGAGCTTCCGGGTAGTTACCATAGTCGATACCGATGCTTGTGCCGTCACCAACCTCGGGTGTGAAGCCGTGATACTTGGTGGCAGTGAAGAGGTTCTCAGCCATGAAGTATACGCGGAATGAGTCGATGCCAATCTTATTCAGCAGATTTGAGGGCAGATTGTATGAGAGTGTCAGGTTGGCGCAACGCAGATATGCACCGGGGTGGATATACAAGTCAGAGCTCTGCCAGTTACGTGAGTCTGCCAGACGATAGATTGGAATTGTGTTTGATGTACCTTCGCCGGTCCAGCGGTTAAGCATCCAGCTGGGGAGGTTCTTGGCCGGTGTGTCACCACGGAGTGAGGCATCATAAATCTGGTTACCCCAAACACCCTGGAAGTAAGCTGTCAGCTGGAAGCCTTTCCAACCCACACCGATGTTGAAGCCATAAGTCCAGTCGGGCAGACCTTTACCGATCTTTGTACGGTCATCAGCATCGATGGTGCCGTCGCCGTTGGTATCCACGAAGCGCACATCACCGGGCTGAGCGTAATATTGTACCTGGCTTGCTGTCAGGCCATAGAGAGCATTGTACTCATCAGCCTCTGCCTGATTCTGGATAATACCATCTGTCTTGTAGCCATAGAAGAAGGGGAATACCTCTCCATTCATAGAGCGAGCTATATCACCTGCTGTGGCGTTGCTCACCTCACTTCTCCATCCGTCGGCGTTACCGAGGTTGACGAGTTTGTTCTTCACATAAGAGAGGTTACCACCGAGGTTAAGTTCAACTTCGCCGAAGTTGTGTGCCCAGCGCAAATCCATTTCGACACCGGTGTTGTCCATTGTACCCACATTGCCGATAGGCTTTGTTTCACCCACGTATGTCGGGATCATCATGGTCATCAACATGCCTGATGTGCGCTTCTTGTACCAGTCGATATTGAACTGCAATGAGTTGTTGAAGAAGCCCAAGTCGAGACCTACGTCAGTCTGAGTGGACTCCTCCCATTTGAGGTCGGGATTGGCAAGGCCCGAAGCCTTTGTGCCATAAGTTGAGCTTACGCCCTCGGGACCGAAGTAGTAGTTGTTGTTGCCGCTTGTAAGCACTGTGTAAGAGAAGTCACCGATAGACTCGTTACCGTTCTTACCCCAAGATACGCGCAGCTTGGTGTTGGACCACCAGTCGGGACGATTGGCGAGGAATGACTCGTTAGTCGGATTCCAACCCAAAGAGAATGATGGGAATGTAGCCCACTTGTGATTGGCGCCGAAGCGTGATGAACCATCGCGACGGATAGTGAACTGGGCCATGTAGCGGCCATCATAGTCGTATGATGCGCGGCCGAAGTATGAGAGCAGCTTGGGCCATGCGGAGTTGGGACCGGCATTACCGGTACGGTTACCACCGTCTTCCTCACCGGGAGCACCTTGTGCCACTGTCACCCAAGGCTTGTCGAAGTTATACAGCTTGTTGGCCTCGGCAGTGATCCACCAACCGGTAGACTGCTTGCCGGACTGACCTAACACCACGTTGATGTGGTTTGCACCGAATGTCTTGTCATATTGGATCAAGTTTTCCACCTGCCATACCCAACCGCGGTTGGAGCTTGCGTAAGCTGTGGCATGGATGGCATCTGTATTTGATAGGTTGGATGCGTAACGCGGCTCGCTGTGGCTCTCGCTGCCCCAGAAGGAGAGGTCACCACCGAAGTTGATGCGATAGCTCAAGCCGTCCCAAATCTGCAAGTCTGCTGACAAGTTGAGCACAAACTTGTGGCTCCAGTTGTTTGCTGAGGGGAATGACCAGTCATAGAATGGGTTGACCAACTCCTGATAACCGCCGCCGTGTGACTCGGGTATCATATACAACCAGCCGTTGGAGTCATAACGAGGTACATATTTGTCATTGCCGGCATAGTAAGCGAGCTGCTCATTATACATGGCTGAACCGGGCTCGAGTGTCGGTGTCAGGATAGGTGACATACCGATGGCATTAGTGATGGCACCACCATAGTAACCGCCACCGCCGCCAAAGCCCTTGGAGTGGATACGGGCGTATGACAAGTTGGATGTCAAGGTAAACTTATTCAGGAAGTTACGCTTCTTTGAGTCATCCAACAAGGTATATGTGTTGTTAGAGCGCAATGTCAAGCGGTTATAGTTAGATTGGTCGTAGTTACCGCCCACGATACCCTCTTGAGTATAGTAACCGAAAGAGAGATAGTAATTTACCTTCTCAGAGGCACCTGATACGGAGAGCTGATGGTTCATGACGGGAGCACCATCGTTGAAGATTGCACTTTGCCAGTCATAGCCTTTGCCGTAGCTGTATGGGTCAGCATAAGGAGCGGGCTGACCGATGTTCATATAGCCCTCGTTCTTCATGATGGCATATTGAGTGGCATCCAACAGGTCGATGGATTTGAGCTTGGACTGCCAGCCGTATGAGAAGTCGTAAGTGACTCTGGCACGGCCGTTTTGTCCTGTTTTGGTAGTAACAAGGATAACACCATTAGCAGCACGAGCACCATATACGGCACCGGATGCGGCATCTTTCAGCACCTCGATACTCTTGATGTCGTTGGGGTTGAGGTAGTCAATACCACCCTCGATGGGCATACCATCCACGATATACAGAGGGTTGGAGTCATTGATAGTACCTACACCGCGGACACGTATCTGGGGAGCGGAACCGGGCTGTCCGTTAGCAGAAGTAGCGGTGACACCGGCGGTGACACCCTTCAGTGCACTTGCCACATTCACCGGCGCTGTCTGCTCCAGAGTCTCCTCATTCACTGATGAGATGGCAGCAGTCACGACACTCTTCTTCTGAGTACCATAACCGATGGCTACGACCTCATTAAGCATCTGTACATCCTCAATCAGTTGGATGCGGAGGTTGGACATGTTGCCATTGACTTTAACCTCTTGCGGAGTATAACCGATATACGAGATAAGGAGAGTAGAGCCGTTCTTGGCACGGACTGTGAACTTACCGTCCATGTCAGTCGCTTCGCCGGTGCTTGTCCCTTTGACGAGAACGGATGCGCCTATCAGAGGCTCACCATCGCTCTGGGAAACTACCATACCCGAAACACTGACATCTTGTGCGTATGCACACAAGCATGTCATGACGGCAATCAGAAGGAAGGTTAGTTTTTTCATCTGATAATAGTTTTGTTAATTATTAGTTTTGGGTTTTAGTCAGCCTTGGGTTATATTGTGGTGGGTTCTATAAATTGAACGCACCGAATAACAAAATCATTAATAGTGGGTGCTTTTGCACCTTATGCAATCAGTCAGCCGGGAGAGTAAATGAGATTGTGACAATTCCTTATATTGCCTCGGGTGGTTTGATAAGGGTGTTCGGGAGGGTGTGTTTCAACCCTCCTTTGCATCCTTCACTTTCTAAATTACCGTAAACTGAATTGTCGTTTTGTCAGGGTTGAGAGAGAGGTATGTAAGTTCAAATGCTGTTTGTCTTAATTATGTCATGCGCCGACGCGTGCCGGCACGCGTCTTACTTCTTTTGGAACACGCGTACATAGTCTATCTGGTAAGTGGCGGGCAAGGCATCGGGGTTGACACCATTCCAACCACCCCAGTCGCCACCCCATGCGAGATTCAGAATCGGATGGAATGGCTTGTTGAAGGGCCATGTGTTCTCATCACCCTTGCCGTCGTTGGCAAAGTAGAATACCTGCTGGCCGTCGACATATGTGCGGATGTAGTCAGCAGTCCACTCCAGGGCGTAAACATGAAATTCTTCCTCGGCACCGGGGGTGTACCGCTCGGCTGTCTTCTGTGTGCCTATGGTGTGATTATATGCCGTGCAGTGTATTGAAGATGATGTGTAGTTGGGGTTTACGCCTACCTCTTCCATAATATCAATCTCGCCGCAATGCGGCCAGTTGTTGCCATTTGCGGGCATCATCCAAAATGCCGGCCATGTACCTTTGCCTTTGGGAAGTTTCAGTCGAGCTTCAAAGTAGCCGTACTGCCACAACTCGCGGGTGTTGATACGCGCCGAGATAACCTCCGAGCCGTATTTGCGAGCTATAATATTGAGTATACCATCTTCTATAATAGCGGTGTACTCGTTTCCTTCGCGTCCGGCAACATATCGCTGCAGCTCATTGTTGACATATCCTTTGGGCCAAATGTCATAATACCATAGTTGTGTGTCGGGCATTGAGCCGTTGGGGGTATTGAACTCATCATGCCACACCAGGGTGTAGCCTTCGGGAGCTTCTATAACATCGGAGTATTGCTGCACCTTGACTTCGGAGGTCAACTCGCCTGACGTGAAAGTTATTACTGCTTGACGTGTATCTTTAGAGCTATTGAGTGCGGCACTCACTATGACGGAAGACTTGCCGGCATCACCGGTTGCGGGTGTGACCGTGCACCAATCGGCGTTGCTGACAGCTGTCCATTCGGCTGTTGTCTCCACATCAATGCTTGTAGTTGATGCTTGCGCACCGAAGCTGATAGTTGTGGCAGACACATTTAGTGTGGGACGTGCAGACTGTGTCACCGGGATATTAACGGTTTTGCCACTGCTTTTTATCACCAAATTGGCTGAACGTGCTGCGGTGCCGTTGTTGCCGGTCAGCTTTACCTTGACATTTGTTTCTTGATTTTTTGCTCCTCCGGAGGGTGTGACGGTACACCAGTCGGCATCTGACTTTACAGACCAGTCAGCGGTGGAGGTTACGGTCACATTAAATTCTTCGGCCTCATATCCGGCATTTATTGCTTCGGGTGCCACCTTGATTACAACATCCGAAGACTCGGTATCGGTATTTTGCGGCTCATCATTCTTGTCAGAACATGAGTACATGACAAAAGGCGCGAGAGTAAAGATTAGTGTCCAAATGAGCTTGTTCATGTCAGATATACAAAAGTTTAATTTTTCTTTTGCAAATTTAACATATTTTTACACCATATCATAATCAAGTAATATGTATAGGTAAATTTTTTTAATGCTAAATATCTGACAACTAAGTTTATAGTATTTCAAAAAAGTAAGTTTTTTTCGGCTTAAATGTAAGATGTATTCCTAACTCTACACAAGCTGAGAGAGGCTGTTTCAATGATTGAACTTGCCCAAAGACTTGACGGCATCGGCAAAGTCGCCTTTATGCTCCATCGCCTTGTTGCGCATCCGCAAGCGATAGTTATAAACCGTCTGTGGGGAGCACTGCAGCAGCTTGGCTATCTTCACCGAGTCGGATATGCCAAGGCGCACGAGTGCGTAGATACGCAATTCGGTATTCAGTGTGCCGGGAGCTACCGACACTTGTTCTTCCGGGCGCAACAACTTATTGAAGTCGGTGACAAAGTCGGGATATATGTTCAAGAACAGAGTGTCGAAACTGCGATAAAACTCTTTCAGCTCGCGGTTGGTACGAGAGCTTGCAGTGACCTCCTTTTCGAGCTCGTTCCACTTCTGTCCGCGCACAAGGCGAGATATGTTGTTGCGATATTTCTCTAACCGAGAGATGTAAGTGGAACACAGTGCGAACGTAGCTCCGATACATTCTTCCTTGACATAGCTGGCCTCACGAAGTGTTGCCGAAATCTCCTTGTTATGCTCATTGGCGGCTCTCAGATCGGCAATCAGGGCTTCGCGCTCACTCTTGCTCCGCGACAACTCTTGCATGTGGGTGGTGAGTGCCTCATTGGCCTGTTCGAGCTTTCGGTTGTTCTCGCTCAAGGTCTTGTTTATTTCGTCCAACGAGTGGCGGCTGCGGTGCAACTTGATATTCTGTCGGCGGTTAATGATGACAGCGACGATGAGTATTATCACCATCAGGCAGACGGCTATAAGGAAATAGCGCGTGCGGTCATATAGCTTTGTATTCTTCTGTTGGTAAGCATTATAGACCTTGTCCATCGTGCCGGCGATGCCGAAGGCCTTGACGCGATTGGGATAGGTCAAAGCCTTGTCGAGACTATACTTGATATATAAATAAGCGTGGTCTACATCGCCCTCATCAAAGTATATGTCGGCAAGCTCTTGCAGCGAAGCAATTTCGGCATTGGCTATGCTAATATCTGCCAAGGCTGACAACGCGAGATAGAGCATGTGGTTTTTGCGATCGCCTTTTTGCTCATACAGACGCGCCAGGATATATGCGTCCTTGGCATTTTGGTGAGTATTGTATTTTGCAGACTCCAACTTCTTCTGTAAGTCACTGATAATACTGTCGGAGGGGGTGTCCGTGCCGAGAATTTGCATCCCTTTGTACCACAAATACTCATCATCATCGGGCGAAATAATGTCAGCTACCGAGTCTTTATAAGCCCGCTCAATCGCGTAGAACGCATTATCATCTCCCCCGGTGTAATTACCTAAATGACTGTACATGAAGACCATTTGTCCGTAATAGTCAACCAAGAGCGAGTCCGGTATCGAGTATCTGTCTATTGAGTTCATCTCCTCGAACGAGTCGGAGAGCAAACCACAGCCGGCGAGTAATCGTGCCTTGTCAATCTTACATCGTATCTGCGAGTCTTCATCTTCGAGTTGAGTAGCCAAGGTGAGACATTCATCTATATACTTGAGTGCCGAGTCGGACTGATAAGTGAGATATGAGGTATAAAGGCGTTGAGTGGCTTTGAACCGTTCTTTGGGGGAGACGGCGGCATCCCGGTTATGCTTAAGCGCGGCTAATTCAATCTCTTTTGAGCGGTTCAGCTCATCGGGATGGTTAAGCAGAGAGTCGATATGCCCGGTGACGATATCCAATCTTTCGCTCTTGGGAGAGGAACAAGAGCAAACAACCAACAACATCATCAACGCACTGACTATCAGTCCGCAAAGACGGCTTTGCATACATATCTCATTATATCTGTTCAGCATGGAAGCACTCATAAGAAAGTCTGCTTATCCTGAAATTCAGCATCTGAAGTAAGGAAAAAGCAAAACCGGGACCGGAGGAAAACCTCCGTCCCGACATTTTGTTGTTATTGCCGAGTAGGGAATTTTGTTGTGACGGACGATTCGGCGGGCTTTTTGGACAGAATATTATTCCCTCCCATATCGATTTTGATAGAACCGGGTTCATCTTTGGGATTAGTCTGATCCTTTTCTTCTTTTTCCTCTTTCGGCTCATCTTTAGGCTCTTTCTCGTCCTTTTCTTCTTTGCCGTCTAACTCATCTTTCGTCTTTTTCAGTTGGTCAGACAGATTAGCCTCCTCCTTGGCATGATTATCCGGCTTGCCGCTGATGGTGTCATTATCCGGCTTGAGTATCACCTCGCGCACTTCAGGTTCGGTATCTTTGGATGAGTCACCGTTGAAGAACAGATAGAAGGACAAGCCGATAACCGCGACTATAGCTATAATAAGGAAGATGATAATTCGACGATACTTCTGCAGCATCTGTTTCTGCATATTTTGAGTTCGAGCCCCATTGCGGTACGCATCGACATTACGTCTTTTGTTATTGACCTCTTCAGCCATACCGGGCGACAACCTTGGCGGACGCATTGTATCCATTGCCGGCTCGACAATAGCTCGACCATCATCACCTTGTCCGTTTTGTACAAACGCGGGTTGGTCTATCTGCAACACATGCGGAGTCTCAACCACCCCTACCGGCAGCGGGTCAATGACTTCCAATATATGTATAATAAAAGCCGTATGATTGTCTCGATTATTTACCGTGGCAGCTCGCAGAGCCTCGACACGCTGCTCGTCTGTACCACCCTGCTCTGAGAAGATGTTGCGCAACTCGGTGCCGTTGTCCATATCATCCTGCTCCAACATGCCGTCGGAGCACATATAGAAGTAGTCACCGGGCTTGATGTCGCGTGTGTGCCATACATCAGCTTTGTGACGGCTATCGGCACCGGGCATCATGGAGCGCGTTATGACATTCTTCCGGTTGGAATGACGTGCTTGCTCCGGGGTCAGCTCACCTATCTTTATAAGGTCATTAATCAGCGAATGGTCATGTGTCTGATACATTATCCGGGTGTCCTCACCGGTTTTGCCCGGGCGTATCTGATACACACGGCTGTCACCGATATGAGCTATCGTCGCGCCGTCATTATGCAGCTTGAGGAAGGTCATGGTGGTGCCCATACTTTTTGCCTCATGGGTATCTTTGGCATCGAGCATGGCATAAGCGGCGGTTATGGCGGCGGCGAGGTCTTCATCGTCAAATTCTCCCTGAGGGTCATGGCCGTCTTTTAGTATGGATGCGCTCATGGCCTCACATACGGTGGCACTTGCCACTTCACCCGACCCGTGGCCTCCCATGCCGTCACACAAAATGAAAGTGCGGTCTTGCGGACATTCTTGCCCGAAAGGCGGGAACATGCTGTCCTCCTGGTGAGGATTACCTTGGGAGTCCTTGCGTGAGCCATACTCCCATATACTGTATACTTGCAGTTTATACTTCATAATAGCTTTCTTTTAGGTGGATAGACGGCTGATCAACGGCCATACGGCGGGATAGCTTCAGTTGACTCCGAGTCAAATACTTCAAGCCGCAAAGTCACTGAGTCGGGCAGATGTATCAAGTCACCGGGTTTGAGCACCAACGTGTCATAAAAGTTGAGCACGGCATGTTGTGGCGGCATGTGAGCGCCGCCGGCTCCGGGGGACTCCACTTTTGTCTCATTCACCTTTTGCTTATGCAGTTTCACATAATAGTTATGTCCGGTCAGGGGGTTATAGTCCACCGTAATATCCAGATGCTCGCGACTTATCTGCTGTCCGTTGCCGGTATTGATACGTATTGTGGCCTGACTGCTCGAACAATCACGACCCACGACATTCAGCCCTGTCACCAGGTGATAAATACGACCGGAGCGGACATCACGCAGCACACACATAGGCTTCCTGTTGATGCCGGGCATATCGCCGGGCATAATGGTGTGTCCGTCCACACACCCCGGGTCATTGACTGTTGTCTTCTTCTCCTCCCCGAGGTCGGGAGTTTTACCTACGTGAGTTGCTTCCGCCGAGACAAAGATGAAGGTGGTCAGCGGGCTCTTCTTCGCGCATTTGGGACATGTGATGGACTTGCCTTGCGGGTTCAATATACTTTGCGAATTAACCCTCAGCACCGCACCGCATGAGGGACATTTTATCTTGACTAAATCTTGTGAAGGGCTCATAATACGCTCATATTTCCATTAAAATTACCCCACATTACCGGGTGCTGATTCTTTTGAGACTTGGTGACCGACGTGTGGACAAAGTTATATATCTCTTTAGCCGAAACCTTGCCGTCGCGGTTGGTATCCGCCTCACCCTCAAGGCCGCGCAACATCCAGTAGGTGAACAGTCCGTGACCCTTATAGGGTATCTCTTTTGACGTCTCATTATCGCGAGAGGACAAGAACAGCATCACATCAGACTTCTTGGCACTGTTATATGCCGATGACCCGGTTTTGCCGCTCTTCCTTGACCCTCCGGAGTTGCACGCATCCACTATCATAATCTTTGTGCCGGATTTGCTCTGTCCCAGTGCCTTGCGTATGTCGGCAAACGACACCTGGCCATTATAGCCCACCACGCCGTTGCGATAACCGTGGCCGCTGAAGTAGAACACCAGCCGGTCATTCGGACCGGCAGACTGAGCCATGCGTCGCACGGCATTCAATATGCTCCCGGTGGTGGCATTCTTGTCGCACAGCAACATATACTCCGCGTTTGACTTGCGCACATACAGCTCGGCTACGGCATACGCATCCGACTTGGCCGCCGTGAGGTTCTCCACCTTGCCGCCGAAATATGAATAATTGTTTACCCCCACCGCAACCAGATATGTGCGACCGTGAGCCGCACATACCATGGTGAGTAGTATCAGTGAGAGTAATATTCTGAGGTTACATTTCATAGGGGCACAAAGCGAGAGACATTATTATATAGAGGCGTCGTCTACATAGTCTTCGTATGCCAGGTCGCCATCCATGTTGCCATAGTTGTCACCGCTCATCGCGTTGAGGTCATCGACTGTCAGATTGGCATCCGAGATATTATGTAACTCATCAGAGGTTATTATGCCGTCATGGTTGGCATCTACAGCAGCCACATCGAAGGTGCTGTCGTTGTTTGCATCTATGAGCAACACTTCCTCACCGTCTACAGTGACACCGGCGTATGTCATGTCGGAGTTCTCGTCATACACGACACCCACTACCTCAACATCCTGCACCGGCTCTACCACAACATCCTGTTCGTAGTGTGAGGACGGTATGGCTTCGGCCATGTCTTGCACCGTGATTCCGGTATCTGATATGTCGCGTATCTCATTGAGCTGCAGGTTGCCGTCACCGTTAAGGTCAGCTGCTGCCACATCGAATGTGCCGTCATTGTCTATATCCACGAGAGCTATATTCTCGCCGTCTATACTCATGTGGCCTACCGTCATGCCGGACTCACTGTCATAGTGTATACCATGCACCTCTACCTCCGGCTCAACCTCAACGTCCGGCTCGACATCAGTCGTTCTGTTCACGGTAGTGTCTGTGTGATAAGCCTGAACATCGCTTGTCTCCGAGCCCACCTGATTCCAATCGAAGTGACCGGCGAACTCTGCTCTCTCGGCAGCTGACATCGCGTTCCACTCGGCGGCGTTGTAAGTGCCATATACCTGGCCATGCCATACGAATGCTCCACCGGCACCCACCTCGGCTCTTGCGGCGGCGAAGGCCTCACCGAAGCTCATATCGTCATTCACGCCGGTAGCGACGGTTATGTCAGCATCTGCCCATGCCGGATGTGCCGGGTCATACACGGGGCTGTCTGCCGGGTCAAGCTCATTCCAGTTGAAGTTTTGTGCATACTGTGTGCGCTCTACCGGGGTGAGGGCGTCCCACTCTTCTGAAGTATATGTGCTGTAAACGTCACCATGCCAAACGAATACGCCACCGGCACCTACCTCAGCTCGAGCTGCCTCATATGCATCGGCAAAGCTCATATCATCGTTTACATCATCAGCCACCTGTATGTCTGACTTGGTCCATGTGTGAGCATCCTCTGCCGGAGCTGCGGCTGCGGTGTGCTCTGCCGGAGCATGTGCTGCCGTTGTAGCCGGGGCTGCTGCAGCTGCAGCGGGAGCGGCGTTGTTTGCCTCATGGGTTGATGTCTCATGCACGGAAGCCGCGGGTGAGTCTTTATGTGCTGCCGGCTCGTCGGCTGATGCGACTTCAGTCTCTTTCTTGTCATCCAACGGAACTACCTCGTCTGTACCATCCGTGTTGTCTGTATCCTCAACCTCGCCGTCTGTCTCCTCGACCTTGGCGGCCGGAGCTGCATCCTTATCTGTAGCCGGCTCCTCGGCATTGGCACTGCTTGCCCACAGAGCGGCTATACCGCCTACCAGGAGGGCGCCGCCTCCAACGCCTATCGCGCTGTTACGTATCAGTTTACGTCTTTTATCCATGGCAGCAGCTGACTCATCTTCAGCTGACAGCTGCTCATTGTCAGCATACTGTGTATCTTCTGATGTCTCGAATGACGGGGGTACTGAACCTATGTTAAGACATGTTGCCTCATTGGTATTCTCATAATTCATCTGAGTGTCTTCGTTCTTAGTTGCCATAGTTGTATGTCGTTTTTAAATGTTTTAGTTGATAATAATTTTTGATTGATTTGAATGTAAAGATTATACTTTCGGCAATATCTATCACCCGACCGAAAATTTTTTCACTCCACAAACTTGCTCTTGCAATAAGGGCACTGCATACCCGTCTGCTTCTTCAACATCGTATACCTCATATTGCCCAAGAATTTCTGACATTCAGGGCATGTATAATTGTCCTGAAGGTCGTTGAGCAACTCATTATTCTTTTGCGTCGCATCATCCTGCTTCATCACAAAGAAGCTGTACAGCACGCCCAGAAGCGACAAGACGAGGAAAATCATACTTACCGTCTGTATCGTCTTATCATCAAACGAGAACCTCACCACCATACTGCTCATCGAGAACACCGGTATGATACCGCGTACCAGGTTCAGGCGGCGTTGACGGGCGGCAACAGCCATCCTCCCATTGTCATACGTCTCCCACACTTTCTCCAGATGACGTATATTGACAGTACGTGTCTGGCCGCCGTTACCGCCCGGCGGAGGTGTCATTCCGCCCGGCATAAGCTTCAATGCGGCATCGAGCAGCTTATTAACCTGCACCTTGAATTTCTGCGGACCAAGCTCCACCTCATCTGCCGGTGAGACGAGGCGCGAGGCTATCTCCATGCCATTGACATATGTATGATTGTTCGGCTTGTTATTGGAGACAACGATATTGCCGTCAGGATGCACCTGCAGCTTCAAGTGCCCGGCAAACCCGCCGGCTTGAGGCAAGCAACGGCTCACACTCTGCGGCACATTAATATTGAGCAACACCCGGTTGGGCTTACCGCCGGGTGCCTCCGGCCAAGCCAGCATCAAACGCTGCTGACCCTCCTCACGGCCTATAATAAAAGTCTTTCCGTTTAATCTGTTCATATAGGTTATCAGTAAGTTCGACAAGAGGTATACATGGTTACACCTTTTAGCCACAAAATTACAAAAAAAAGTCGAAACCAGCACCATACATCAATATTTTTTAATCCTCATCTCAAAAATTTCATAAACTTTAACCCTTAATACTATTGGTTTATTCTGAAAAAAAGTGTAACTTTGCGTGCATGACAGACAGCTCCGTCGACATATTGGAAAATGACATTTTGGCTCTTGCGCCCGATTTGCTCGCTTCTTTGCTCAAAGACCACACCACTCAAGGCAACATCTTTTGGGCTACCGACAACTATGCCCGTAATGGCCTTGGATACCGGTTCTCCGACCAAATAACCGTCGAGTCCATCACCGGCGACAACGGCAATGTCATCGTGCCTCGCTCCTTGAAGTCGCGTCAGCAACAACAGCAACGCTCCCGCGAAATGGCCGAGGTGTTCACCCCCTCATGGATTTGCAACAAGCAAAACAACCTCGTGGACAATGCCTGGTTCGGCCGCGAAAACGTCTTCAACACCGAGACGGACCTCCCCGACGGCTCGCACTCTTGGCTGCCGTCAGAGGGCAAAATCGAATTCCCGGACGGCAAATCATGGCGCGACTATGTCACCGAGAACCGGCTTGAAATCACCTGCGGCGAAGCGCCATACCTCGCAAGCCGCTATGACACCGTCACCGGCTCTCCCCTACCCATTGAGATGCGCATCGGATTGCTCGACCGCAAACTGCGCATCGTCAGCGAGAACACCGACTCCTCCGGGCAGTGGCTCGCCGCCGCCAAAGCTGCACTCCGCTCCACATACGGTTACGAATGGCAAGGCGACAACCTCATCCTCGCTCGCGAAAACATCCTCTACACGGTTATCGACTACTACCGCGCCAAGTTCGACCGCGACTTGCCCAAGCAGTCCCTCCCCGGGCTCGCATACATCATATCATGGAACATATGGCAGATGGATGGCCTGAAAGGGGTAATCCCCGACTCTTGCGGCGAACGTCGTACAATAGTCCCCGACCTCTTCGGCCAAACAGAAACAATCTCCCTCTGCAAAGGATGCAAAAACGGCAACATACGCGACCACAACGGCACATACGCACTTATTGTCGACTGGCCCAAGGACGTGACTTCCTCTCAAGTCAAACACCTCAAACCAATCAGATTTATTGACCTCTTGAAATAATCAGCCATGGAATACTTCTCATCACTCAAGCCAAAGCTGATTTATGTGTTCCGTATTTCCGACGGGGCACATGCCGACTGCCTCAAAATCGGTGAAGCCACCTTCACTGACGGCAACATCACACTCCCTCCCAACAGCTCCCTTCTCAACAAGGCCGCTAAAGCCCGCATAGACCAATACACCAAAACCGCCGGCATCGCCTACGAGCTGCTGCACACCGAGATAGCCATAACCGTACGCGGTGGCGCCGTCCTCGGCTTCAACGACAAAGAGGTGCATGACGTGCTGCTCCGTAGCGGCATCAAACGAAAAGTCTTCGACAAGGTCACCGGCGCCAACGAGTGGTTCTGTTGCGACCTTGCCACCGCCCGCCACGCCATCACCGCCGTCAAGGAGGGTCGCAAGTCCCTCCACCCCCATCAGCTATCCTCCTCATCTACTCAGCAGCCTGTCTCTTTCCGCCCCGAACAGCGCGAAGCCATCGACAAGACGCTCAAGCAGTTCAAAAAGGGCAATAAGATGCTCTGGAACGCCAAAATGCGTTTCGGCAAAACCCTCTCCGCACTCCAGGTAGTCAAAGAGCGCGGCGACTTCAGACGCGTCCTCATTCTCACTCACAGACCCGTAGTCGATGCCGGATGGTACGAAGATTTCCAAAAAATCTTCTTCGACACACCCGACTTCCTATACGGCTCAAAAACCAACGGCGAGTCTTTCTCCTCGCTCGAAACGCTTGCAAGAGCCAAGCAAAACAGATACGTCTATTTCGCCTCCATGCAAGACCTGCGCGGATCAGAGCTCGTCGGCGGCAACTTCGACAAAAACAACGACATCTTCTCCACACCCTGGGACCTCATCATTGTCGACGAAGCTCACGAAGGCACGCAGACAGAGCTCGGCCAAGCCGTTATGGATGCCCTCACCATCAACCATAAACCATCAACCATCAACCATCAACCATGACAAGTGCAAAACAAAAGTTTTGCACTTGTCAGGCACCCCTTTCAACCTGCTCGACAACTACAACGAGAACGAAATCTACACATGGGACTATGTCATGGAGCAGCGCGCCAAAGCTCAATGGGACATCGACCACCCGGGCGACCACAACCCATACGCCGGTCTGCCACGACTCAACATTTATACATACGACCTGGGCAGGCTGATGAGCGACTTTGCCGATGAGGACATCGCTTTCAACTTCCGCGAGTTCTTCCGCACCAACGATGACGGCCTCTTTGTGCACCACAACCACGTCGAGAACTTCCTCAACCTGCTCACCAAAACCAACGAGCAGAGCATGTACCCCTTTGCCAACAAGCGCTACCGCGACATCTTCCGTCACACACTATGGATGGTGCCGGGGGTCAAAGCGGCAAAAGCCCTGTCGGCAATGCTCAAGAACCACCCCGTATTCGGCATGTTCGAGATTGTCAACGTTGCCGGCGACGGCGACGAGGAGCAGCCCGGCGGGGAGGCTCTGCAAAAAGTCGAAAAGGCCATCGGCAATGACCCCGACAAGACACGCACCATCACTCTCTCATGCGGCAGACTCACCACCGGCGTGAGCGTAAAGCCATGGACCGGCGTATTCATGCTCTCCGGCAGCTTCAACACCGCCGCCTCCGCATACATGCAGACCATCTTCCGCGTGCAGACGCCGGCTACCATCAATGGCCGCGTCAAAGAGGACTGCTATGTCTTCGACTTCGCCCCGGACCGCACCCTCAAAGTGCTCGCCGAAACAGCCAAAATCTCCGCCAAAGCCGGCAAAAGCGATGATAACGACCGCCGGCAGCTCGGCGAATTCCTCAACTTCTGCCCCATCATATCCATCACCGGCAG
>N._stephensi_709_foregut__coassemble_381_pt1 | contig 16636 bp, 13 predicted proteins | sample N__stephensi_709_foregut__metabat2_high_PE_009 | metagenome-assembled genome bin N | reverse complement strand
GGCGGATGCGCTGCTGTATCTTTATCAGAGCATACAAGGTGCGGAAGCTGCCGGTGCGAAACAGTGCATAGTTCAGACGATGTAGCCGCGACATATCCGACGGGTTAAACTCTCTGACCATTCGCTCAAAAAAAGGCAGGTGTCGCCACTCTCGAGCCTTCTGCATTTTTTGCTTGAAAGTGCGGTCGGCTGCCATGAACATATATTTGTATTGCGCCCGTATGCCGGAGGCGGCATATCCGAAAGTATATTTTGTAGCCAACTCGCCATATCCGGCCTCCCTCATGAGGGCCTCGATATGTTCGCAATATGAGGCAACGCGTCGCATGACATGCTCTTTGGAGCTATGAGTGAGTGACATGGGATTGATGCGATATTGATATATCGTATCCGGCACTTCGGCCAACGCCTTGGCGTGTCGCGCCACTTCAAAGTTGAATATATAGTCTTCGCTTATATATTGGCGTTCAGAGGGATAGCGAATATTTTTTTCTTTAATCAGCGTCAAATCGTGCAATGCTCCGCATGATGACTCTTCGAGTGCATACGGCTCATCGCCGACAAATCTCGCGAAGCAGCACAGGGCGGTGCGCCGTATGGCCTCGTCCCCGCGAATGATGCGTGGTATGCCGGAGCGGACATCAGCCGAGTATTCGCCGGGGGTGACGAAGCGGCATAGCTTGCCGTGCACCACTTGCACATCAGCGTTGTCGCGTATGACGTTGTAGAGGGTCTCGAGGGCATCCGGGCGTATGGCATCATCACTGTCAAGGAAGAAGACATATCTGCCGCAAGCAGCCTCAATGCCGCTGTTACGCGCCATGCCGAGCCCGGCATTCTTCTTATGCACCACCTTGACGTATGGCAGACCGGCACTCTGAGGGTATTGACGGGCATATTCGTCGCACATCTGCGGACAGTTGTCGGGGCTTTCATCATCCACGAGTATCACCTCAAAGTCGCGAAAACTCTGTTTGAGGACTGATGCCATGCAAAAGTCCAGATACTTCTCTACACCATATACGGGTATAACGACTGAAATGATAGGTTGTCCGGATGTCATATGGATTGAGTGTCTGTGCCTTGATAGATACGTATCAGTTGGTCATAATGCGTCTGCGCACAGAATCTGAGTGCGGCACGCTCTGCTATCGCTTTGCGGTCAAACGGCTGTTTGAGGGTGCGCAACATCATTTGCACCAATTCATCAGTGTTGAAAGAGGGGTATGTAAATCCGTCTTTGCCCACCTCGATAAGCTCGGGTATACCGCCTATCTCCGCGCCTATAACCGGCGTGCCGGCAGAGAGACTCTCGATTACCCCCAACGGGTTGTTCTCGTAACACTCACTCGGCATGATGGATGCAACCGCTCCTTTGAGCAGTCGTGACACTTGCTTGGCATCCAGATGTCCGAGAAATTGTATATTGGCATTGTCGGCATATCGAGAGGTAAGCTCTTCAAAGAGTGGCCCGCGACCGGCTACTTTGATATTGACATTAGCCATTGCGGCCGCTTGGAGCATGGTGCCCACACCCTTCTCGGGCGACAAGCGACCTATATAGCAGAAGTATGGCTCTGCGTCACCTGGCTGACGGTCAGATGATTGTATATTATGCAGCGCATCGAGCTTGTCCGGGTCGAGAAAGTTGCACAGCACCTTGATTTTATTCTTGTCAAAACCGGCCTCAGCTAATTTGCGACCCAAAAATGCTGATGGCGAGATGAATGTGTCGACTATCTCGTTAAGCCGTTTGCGACTCCACCGGCGCGCCTCAATCCATGCCATCACACTTGCCGATAATGAATCTTTCATGCAGTGGTGTTTGATGATGGCGCTACCATGCTTTATGCACTCTTCGCAAATCGTGCCGTCCGGGCGGCGAAAGGAGTATGCGGGGCAGATGGGTTTATAGTCATGGAGTGTCCATACCACGCGTATGCCGCGCTTGTGCGCTTCTTCGGCAATAAGCGGCGAGAGATATGTGTGTATGTTATGCGCGTGCACCACATCCGGCTTGAACTCGTCGAGTGCCTTGCGCACGGCAGCTCGCACATCACCCATACCTAAAGCGCGGCGTGCTGCCTTAATCTTGTCGGCCGGCGAGCCGAAAGGTTTCACTTCCAACGGGAATGTATCTTGCTCTTTCAGAGGGATATTTTCGGGATAATCCATAGCAAAAATACGCACTTGGTGGCCGTGCTCCGTGAGAACACGTTGCGTGTTGATGGCTACTAATTCAGCGCCCCCGCGTGTGTAAAAAAATTTGCTTGCTATCAGGATTCTCATGGTATGGATTTTGCTGCCTTTAGAGAAGTAACGTATTACCCCCGCAGTTTATTGTAAGCAGTAGGTCATTTATAGTCTATATAGGGAGGCTATGCCGTTTCATCCGGCTGCCGCTCGTATGTGCGGCAATAGGCTCGTATGGGACATTCGAGACATAGCGGCTTACGCGCTTTGCAGGTATATCGACCGTGGAGTATCAGCCAGTGGTGTGCATCGGCAAGCATGGCTGCCGGGATATGCTTCACCAACGTCTTCTCGGTCTCGCGAGGTGTCTTGGAGTTGCGCGTCAGACCTATGCGATTGCTCACCCGAAAGACGTGTGTGTCTACCGGCATGGCTGCTTTGCCCCACACGACGGCCAGCATCACATTGGCCGTCTTGCGTCCCACGCCGGGGATGGTGGTAAGCTTGTCTATGTCTGAGGGCAATTCTCCGCCAAAGTCATTGACTATCTTGCGAGCGGCGTTCACCAGATGCTTGCTCTTGTTGTTCGGGAAGGTGACGCTCTTGATATACGGGAAGACATCTTCCGGCTCCACGGCAGCAAGCGACTCGGGCGTGGGGAAGGCTTTGAAGAGTGCCGGGGAGACGATATTCACCCTCTTGTCTGTGCATTGAGCCGACAATATGACGGCTAACAGCAGATGAAAGGGTGTGTCATAGTCAAGCTCGGTTGCAGGTGAGGGCATAACCTCCGAGAAGACGGAGAGTATGCCCTCATATCTTTGTTGCAGTGTCATGTGTCAGTATTGTGTGACTCGCCGTGTCAGTGTATCAGTGAGCGGCCTTAAACTCGTCAAGGAAGCGAACATCGTTCTCGGAGAACATGCGCAAGTCCTTGACACGATATTTCAGGTTGGTGATACGCTCCACGCCCATACCGAAAGCGTAGCCCGTATATATGGTTGAGTCGATACCACATGCTTCGAGCACTGCCGGGTCTACCATGCCGCAGCCAAGTATCTCAACCCATCCGGTGCCCTTACAGAAAGCGCATCCCTTGCCACCACACAAGTTACATGATATGTCCATCTCGGCACTCGGCTCGGTGAAGGGGAAGTAGCTCGGGCGAAGTCTGATCTGTGTCTGCGCTCCGAACATTTGGCGAGCAAAGTAGAGAAGTGCTTGCTTGAGGTCGGCAAATGTCACATTCTTATCAATGTACAAGCCCTCAATCTGGTGGAAGAAGCAGTGTGCGCGAGCTGAGATAGCCTCATTGCGATATACGCGTCCGGGGCATACTATGCGGATTGGGGGTTGGGTCTTCTCCATGACACGTGTCTGCACCGAGCTGGTATGTGTACGCAGCAGCACGTCAGAGGGGTTACGCATTATGAAGAATGTGTCTTGCATATCGCGTGCCGGGTGGTCGGCGGCAAAGTTGAGCGATGAGAAGACGTGCCAGTCATCCTCAATCTCGGGACCCTCGGCTATGGTGAAGCCCATACGCGCGAAGATGTCCAATATCTCATTGCGTACCAGTGTGAGCGGATGGCGCGTGCCGACGGGTATCGGTGTGGCTGTACGAGTGAGGTCAAGCCCGGCGGCTTCGCTCGCTTCAGCAGAGTCGGCGGCTTGCTCCTTGAGCGTGTTAATCTTCTCTGTAGCAAGCGTCTTCAGCTCGTTCAGCTTTTGGCCAAGCTCCTTCTTTTGTTCTGCCGCAACGTTGCGAAACTCGGAGAACAATGAGGTTATCAACCCTTTCTTGCTTAAATATTTTATGCGTAGCTGTTCTGCCTGTTCGGGAGCGGAGGCTGTCAGCGATGCGATTTCGGCTTTCAGTGCATTGATTTTGTCAATCATGTGTCTAAATTCTTATCAGAGTGCAAATTTAATAAAAAATTTTCAGACTGCAAAAATGCTGTCTGTTGGCGGCAGCATGTCAGCTACTTAAGCAAGTCGGGGCGCAGAAGGCGCGTGCGAGCCAAGGCTTGCTCATACTTCCAGTTGTCAATATTGGCTTGATGTCCGCTCAACAGCACATCCGGCACACGCCACCCCTTGTATTCTGCCGGACGTGTATATACCGGCGGGGCCAACAGATTGTCCTGAAATGAGTCTGACAGAGCACTCTGCTCGTCGCCGATAACCCCCGGTATAAGGCGTATCACGGAGTCGGCAATGACGGCCGCCGGAAGCTCGCCACCGGTAAGCACATAGTCGCCTATGGATATTTCTTTGGTAATCAAGTGCTCACGTATGCGATAATCGACACCCTTGTAGTGACCGCAGAGGATAATCATGTTTTGCACCAGCGAGAGCGAGTTGGCCATCGGTTGTGTCAGCAGCTCGCCGTCCGGTGATGTAAAAATCACCTCGTCATATGCTCGCTGCTCCTTGAGAGCTGAAATGCATCTGTCCACCGGCTCTATCTGCATCACCATGCCCGCCTCGCCGCCAAAGGGATAGTCATCCACCTTGCGGTGCTTGTTGAGCGTGTAGTCGCGCAGATTGTGGACGTGTATCTCGGCCAACCCCTTGTCCTGAGCACGTTTCAGTATAGAGCAATTCAGCGGCCCGTCAAGCATCTCCGGCATGACGGTTATAATGTCTATTCTCATTTGGAAATCATTGTTAGAACTGCAAAATTACAAAAAGTATAGTATGAAAGCGGTTAAAGCTAAATAAAAGTTAACTTTGTTAACAAATTTTAACGTTAACGAAATCCTCGCTCACAATATATTTTTGTAAATTTGCAGACATAATACTAATTCACAATTATATGAAGAAGACAAGGTTTGCATCCCTGATGGCGATGCTGTTGTGTTGCATCATGATTGCTCTCAGCGGCTGCAACAAAAGTTCGCGTCACGACCGCGATGACGATGATGAAGACGAGAAGGTGTCACAATACAGCGAAACGGCCGCTCAGAAGATGTTGGATAAGAATGAACGCGGCAAATTGACCAAGGATGACTATTCAACCTGTATCGACTGGCTCGAACAAGGATACACCGAGCTGTACAATAAACTCAATAGCTGTATAGAGAGCAGCTCCTCGGAAGCCGAATTCTATGATAATTGCATGAAGTTGACGGACCAAATCCAAGCCAAATATCCCAATATGCAGGGTATAAACGATATCTTGGACAAAGCAGATGAGGAGGAGATGGGGCCGGCCAACTATCGCCGTTATAACAGCGTCTATGAAAAGTTTGACAAGAAACTGGAAAAGCTGCAGCAGAAGGCTGAAACAAAATTCCCATCATCCGAATATCAGTGAGGCCGAGGGATAATGATTGTTTTATCCGTCCTCCCTCAAGAAACAGATAATTAACTGACAAACAACATAATATTACTAACAATGAAAACATTAAAGTTTATCATGCTGGCAGTATTTTCGGCCATCATGGCTTTGGGGATGACCTCCTGTGGCGGTTACTCCGACAAGCAAGGCGAAAAATTGTCTGACAAATATGCTGACGGTGACCTGTCCAAAGAGGATGTTGCCGAAGCTATCGATGTCTATGAGGAGTACGCTGTCTATGTTGAGGAGGAGCTGAACAAATTGCTCGACAAGGTAGGCAAGAATGAGAAGAAATTTACCACCGGCCTTGATGACCTGAAAGAAAAGATTGAAAATAAATGGGACGGCGTCAGCTACATCTACGACATGTTTGCCGACAACAAAACCAGCTACGAAAAGAAGGAGAAAGAGCTCGGTAAGAATAACATCAAACGTATGCAGAAGCTTATCGAGAAATGGAACAAAAAGTTCGGTGAAACAATCTTGAAAAAGATTGAGAACAAGTTTGACTCCGAAGTGGCGGCCGAATATGCCGACTTCATGAGCGACTGTTATCTCCCCGTTGTCTCCGTCTCTTCAAATTACGATTACAGCGACTATTAAATATAGGTGGGTTCTATAACTGTTCAACCGAATAATAAGCACAGAAATGAAGACACTCAAAATATTTGCAGTCGCAGTCATTGTGACTATGTTAGGGTTAGGTGTCACCGGATGCTCCGGCCCCGGCGGATACTCCGATTCAAAAGCAAAGGAGTTAATCAAGAAGAATGGCGAGGGCAAACTCAAGAAGGCCGACTACGCCGAAATGCTCGAATGGTATGAGGCCATCAACGATGAGTTTATGGACGAGTGGGTGGACATACTCAATGACCGCCTCGACTACTGGGACTATCAGTTCGCCACACGCGAGATGAATGTTCAATACAACAAAGACTATCCATATATTATGGAGGTTGATGACATCTTGGGTAGCGCGTCAGAGGATGACATGGGCACCTCCACCTACAATAAGTACAAAAAATATCAGGAGAAGCTGTCCGATAAGTATGAAAAGTACGCAAAGCGCATCCCCAAAGACAAGAAAAGCAAAACAGAAGTCACTGACGAGATAGCAGCACCCGCAGAAGAGGTAGAAGAATACTCCGAGTATTAACCGCCTCCAAATAGCAATAAACAAGAAAACAGCCGATTTGAAAGCAGGAGGTCAATCTGAATTGGCCTCTTGTTTTAATGAAAAAGACAAATAATTTGTAATGAAAATATATCGATATATCATAGCATCAGTACTTGCTGTCTTATTGAACATAATATCCGCCAACGCCCAAACAGCCGCCGACTATAAGACAGCCGCCGAGCAAGGCAATGCCGAAGCCCAATACAATTTGGGTTCGTGCTATTTTAATGGGAATGGTGTTAATATTGATCTTGTCGAAGCCGCCAAATGGTTTCGTAAAGCAGCCGAGCAAGGTAATCTTGATGCGCAGTACAATTTGGGTTTGTGCTATTTTAATGGGGATGGTGTTAATTTTGATCTTGTCGAAGCCGCCAAATGGTTTCAAAAAGCAGCTGAGCAAGATTCTGCCAAGGCTCAATCCGTTTTGGGCACATGCTATTACGAAGGCTATGGAGTAAGTCAGGATTATGCTGAAGCTGCTAAATGGTTTCGTAAAGCTGCCGAACAAGGTGACCCCTCTGCACAATTCTATTTGGGTATATTATATTTAACTGGTTACGGAGTAGATAAAGATTATGCTGAGGCCGCTAAATGGTTTCGTAAAGCTGCCGAACAAGGTAATCCTGATGCACAAAACATTTTGGGTTTGTGCTATTACAGCGGTTCCGGAGTAAGTCAGGATTACGCTGAGGCCGCCAATTGGTTTCGTAAAGCTGCCGAACAAGGTGACCCCTCTGCACAAGAAAATTTGGGTAATTGCTATTACAGAGGCTCCGGAGTAAGTCAGGATTACGCTGAGGCCGTTAATTGGTATCATAAAGCAGCCGAACAAGGTAATCTCGATGCGCAGTACAATTTGGGTTTGTGCTATTACGACGGCACCGGAGTGAGTCAGGATTATACTGAAGCCGCTAATTGGTTTCGTAAAGCAGCCGAACAAGGTAAGCCTGATGCACAACACTCTTTGGGCAAGTGCTACTACCTTGGCTCCGGAGTAAGTCAGGATTATGCTGAGGCCGCTAAATGGTTTCAAAAGGCAGCCGAACAAGGTGATCTCGACTCACAGTACAATTTGGGCATATTATATTTAAATGGTATCGGTGTTCCAAAAAATATTGATGAGGGTAAAGCTTGGCTTCAGAAAGCAGCACAGCAGGGCCTTGAAGATGCAATAAATCTCTTGAAAACTTTGTAGGTAGAGTCTTTTGTTTGACGCTCTTTATGAAGAATAGACAAGGGGCTGTGTCGGTAGTAAATCCGGTACAGCCCCTTGTTTTTGTATAGGTGCGCTCATGGGAGTCACCTGCTTGTTTGTCGGTTGAATCAAGATAGTTGTCGGTCAGGCGGCTCAAGGTCTGCCTGACCGATGACTTATTTACTTCTTGATGACCACCTTGCGGTTCTTCATTACGTAGATACCGGCAGGCAGGGCGTTGAGGTCGTTGCCAACGTATACACCATTGAGGTTGTACACACCGGATTGGGCGGCCTCGTCATTGAGGATGCTGTCTACAGCTGTGTCTGCCACGATATATGCGATATCAATTGCCGGACTATAGCTATTCAGCGTCTCGTTGTAGAACAGGCCTTCGGGGATGTTGATGTTATATGTACCCTCCTTCTTGGGCGCTGTGGCATAGTTGAGAGTATATGTACCATCTGTTGCCCCTTTCTGGAAGAGGACGGTGAGGAAGTAGTTGGCCTCGGTAGACTTCATTGTGGCACGCGGGCTGTCGTTGGTGGGTAATGTGCCTTCGGGGAATACGAATGTCACATACACTTTCTCATTGAGGGGCAGATAAGCGCCATTGTTCGGAGTTACGGTATAACTAAGGTCATACTTGGCCGGTTCGGGCTGATCAGCACCACCGGTTACATTGAATGAGGAAGTGTATGCCTTGCTGCCATGACCGGTAGACCAGTTGGTGATATATTCAGCATCGCCGAAGAGTCCCTCGGGGAATGAGAGTGTATATTCACCATTCACGGTGATGGGGGTGTCAAGAGTCAGGGTGAAAGTGGTGACATCGTCGGCTGTTTCTGCGGCAGTAATGACAGCTGAGCTATTGTATTCGGCAGCTTCGCAAACCACGGCAACTTTCATGTGGGGATAGTAACCGACTTCGCCGGCGGCAGTGAAGCTGATAACTACGGGTGCATCATCGGCCACACTCACTGTGGCACCGTTTGACGGAGTAACGGAAGCCACCTCGAGGTCGTAAACGGTAGTGACTGTGCCGGAGGCTGATACGAGGTAGTAAACCTTGATTTCGGGGTTAGTGTGGCCGGTTTCGGGGTCTTGACGCCAGTCGGCATCACCGAATGTACCGGCGGGGATGGTCAGGATGTATGTGCCGGTCTTTGAAGGCTCTGTGCTGTTTGTGAACTTAAGTGTACGCACAAAGGCTGAGGCTGATACGTTGCGGATAACACCGGATTTGGAGTAGCCGGCAGTCTCGCATACCAGAGATGCTTCAGCCTTTGAGTCGGGTGCGAGGTCATAGTCTGAACTTATGTCGAAATTGGTTACCTCCCATACAAAAGCGTCCATGTCAACTTTGCCCTCAGCCGGTTTGGCTGAAATGATATTCAAGTCATACTGCACGGAAGCATCAGGCTCGGGCTGACCGCCGGTGAATGTCACTGTCCAGGTGTAAGCCCTGTTGGCATTACAGGTCTCAGGGTTGGCCTTGAAGTCCGCATCACCGATGATACCTTTGGGTATCTCCAGAGTGTATGTGCCGTCATACTTGATAGGCTCGGGCAATGTGAAGTGCACGGTTGTCGTCATGTCATCGCTGAAAAGAGACTTCTTGGGGGCATCGGCTGTAACGGGTGCTTCCACGTCATATTTAGCGCGCTTGTTGTAGATGTGTACGGTAGCACCTTCGGCTGCATATAATTCTCCGCTGACGTTGTTCAGACGGAACTCTGTGAGCTCTTCGCCGGCGAGGTCATAAGGGTCAACGAGTGTCGGGTCATCAGCATCAACGCTATTGGGCGTGAGCTTGGTCTCGGGTATCTCGATGTTGTACTTCACACCGCCAAGATCCATATTATATACCACAGTGAATTCGCCGCCGTCCACCTCATCCGGGTAGTCCTCGTTACTATAGTCACCAACAGACCATGAGCCGGCGGGGAAGACAACTTTGTACTCGCCGCTTTCGGTCATGGTTTCTTTGAGGATCAGTTCGATACCGGAGGCAGCATAGTTGCGCCTCAGACCACAGAACTCAGTGCCATCAAGGTACACCTTGATATCCTCGATGCTGAGGATGTCGGCTGTGGGATAATCAGCACTGCCGGAAGCGACGGCTATTGAAGTGATTGGCTCGGTGTAGTCGCCTGAAGGGGGTGTCACTTTGAGAGTAACATCGCTTTCCTCAGATGAGCTGCCACCTATAATATAGGTAATAGTGGCATCCGGGCCGTCATAATAGTCGGACTCATTGCCCATACCCCAAGAGCCTTCGGGCAGCTCGAGAGTATAAGTGCCGGGGTCAGTGGCCGGAGTAGACAGAGTGATGTTTACGGTAGATGAGCTGTAAGCTCCCTTGGTGAGGTCGCAAAATTTCACGCCATCTTTTTTGAACACGAAGTCGCCGAAGCTGGCAGCTTCAACATAGGTGTATCGAGGATTATTGCTAATCAGCTCGATAGTAGTCAGCTATGACACCTCACCCGGCTCCGGGTTAGCTATCAGGTAGGCATCACTGCTCTGTGCCATAGCACATACGGCGCAAAGCGATGCCGCCGCAAAAGTAAAAATCTTCTTCATCTATTGGAAAAATTTAGTTTATATCGCCTTCATCCCCTATGATGGATATGGGGCAGAGTTGTGTGAATGATGGTTGAAAAAAAGAGGTGTGGGAGAGCCACACCTCTTTATAGGGAGAATTAACGGATTACTTCTTTGGTGACGGTAGAGCCGCGACGCACTATATAAACGCCGGATGAAGGCTCGGCCACACGAATGCCTTGCAGGTTGAAGTATTCGGCTTCGCCGTCGTAGTCGGCTGCTATCTCATCGATACCGGAGAGGTATTCTTGAAGCATGTCAGCTGAAGAAACGAACGAGTCGGGGTTCTCACCCAATGCCGCACGGTTGGCATTGTTGACGGTGGTCACGATATTTTCATCTACTTTCTTCTCGATAAGGAAGGCGGTAAGATAGAGGTTATTGGCGTTGTATGCACCCATAGAGCCGCCGATGACGGGCAGACCGACAGTGTGATTGATCTCAACCTCTTCACCGGCCTTGATGACGCGCTGGGGCAGTGAGTTCTCCACACCATAGTAGTCGGCGATGGCGCGAGCTACATTGTTGAAGTGCATGTTGTAGAAGTCGTGAGGTATAGTGGCCCAGGGGTTGTTAGCGCCGAGCGCCAAATTGTCATTATACAGATAGTTGACCTGTATCCATGAGTTCTTATAACGCTCACCGGGACAAGTAACGTTGTTTTCGGTGACAATGAAGCCTATGTCATACTTGGTACCGTCAATGTCAACAGCGGGCTTGAGGATAGCCTTTGCCTCCACACCGCTCACTGCACCGGCATTGGTGAGCAACTCACCTGACACTTCGATGTCAGCATATGCAGTCTTGTTGAGGTGTTGCAGGATAGCGTAAGCGGCTAATGTCTCGTTTTCAAAATCGGGAGCGACGTCGGAGGGTGTGATACCAATCAGCTGGTCGTTGCGGTCTACACGCATCATGGGTGCTACCTGACCGAGGCCGAACATCTCTTCGTATGACTCATTGCGCATCGGGTCGTTGCCTACGTGCAGGCTGACGGGGAGGATGAGTCCCTCATAGCGCGGGTCTGTCTCAAGCAGCTCGAGTGTATAGAGTGCATTGGGGCAGTTGCCGCACCATGTGCCGGTTGTCTCCTCAATCATGATACGCTTGGTGGGTGTAAAGAGCATACCTGTCACCTTGCCGGTGCAGACGATGTCGGCGTTGTTGTCCGAGCTGAGTGTGAGAGTGTACTCGGTTGTCGTGCCGGGAGCCACATTAGCGGTGAATGTGAAGTCTTTGCTCTCGCCGTTGGCCAGCTTGTCGCCGGACTCAACCGTTGTGGTGTCACCACAGTTGAAAGTCAGCTTCCAGTTGGTCAAGCCATCGCCGGCGGTACCCTGAATATTGGCGGTGACGGTGAACTCACCGGCCTCAATATATTCGGGAGCTGAAGCTGTCATGGCAGCCACGTCGGGACGCTGTACCAAGACGTTATCCACGCACAGGAGGTCTTTGTCAGTGTCAAGGTTGGCAAAGCTGATGTAGATGGTCTTGCCTACATATGCATCAAGGTTGATGGTGAAGGGGAGGAAGTCGTTGTTACACAGGTCGCGGTCATTACCATATGAGAGGTTCTCCACCAAGAGGACCGGCTCTGTGGGTTGCCAATCCTTTGAGGGCTCTTGCTCTGTGATGTATACGCGCAGAGTGGAGAGTGCGTGCTCGTCACCGCTGCGGATGGGGAGGCTCTGTGCACCGAATGTCAGGTTGAAGCCTTCGGTCGGAATTGTGATAGCCGGGAAGTACATCCAGTCGTTTGATGTGCCGGGTATCTGATAGTATGAGTGTGAGATGGCGTATCTGTTGGTTGAAGTCTGGAAGTCGCGAGCGTTCCACCAGGGCTGTGATATGCCGTTAGAGTCTTGGAAAATGGAGTTGATGACAGTGGCCGGTGCCTGATGGTCGAGCTCAAGCACGGTGTACTGCTTGTTGTAGATGTCATCAAAGTTCTCATCGAGCAGCACGGTGTGTGTTGTAGTCTCAATAGGTTCGGGCTCTACGGGTTCGGGGTCAACCGTAGGGTCATCAGCGGGGTCATTGCCGCCAAACTCATCATCGCTAATCTCGGCACAGGGCTCGTTGAGGCGCTGAGCAGTGGCATTCAGCAGGCAACCTTCAACTTTTGTTTCAGTGGTCGGGTCATCATCGTGGTCAATGATATATGCCACCACGCGGCAATCAGCCATTGCATACTCTGTGAGTGAGGGATCGGTAGCGGCACTGCTCATGCGAGGACGCGGCACGTCAAACTCGAAGTATGTCGGTGTGCCGGCTGTAAGCTCTGCCGGTATGGAGTTTTCGAAGCCGTGGTGAGCGTTCTCAGATGAGATAACGACATTGTTCAGCTCGACAAGCTCGGAGCTGCTGATGCGGCTCGGCAGGATGCCGAAGCGGCCGTAACGAGCTTTTCCGTATTGTAGTCCGTTGACCTGATATACATTGTCAATGCCGACTGCCGGGTGGATGTCGCGGGTCAGGGTGTAACCGATGCGATAGCGGTCATCGTTGTTGTCAAGGTCTTCAGCCCACTCTACGCGTGCCTTGACATGCACGTTTTGGTCATCTTCAGAGATGGTGTAGTCCACAATGTCTATACGAGCAACCGTGGGGTCTACACGATGCGTGCCCTTATAGCTGCTCGGCGAATTGCTGTATACGAAATTGCGGTTCTCCATCAGTGTGGGCAAGTTGGTCACATAGTTGGCATTATAGTATTCTCTCAGACCGAAGATGTCATTGTTATTGGTGTTGGTGTGAACACCGAGAACTATAATGTTGTCGCCCATCTCTTTCTCCAGCTCTTCAACTTTGAGCAGGCCGGTGGGGCAGTTGGTGCACCACATACCGGTGAACTCCTCGAGGAAGTATTTGCGAGGATAGTATGAGCAGAAGACCGTGCCTTCAGCTACTTGGGTGAAAGTGTTTGAGGCATCTTTGAAGCCTATTGAATACTCGGAAGCCTCGTTGAGGGTCACGGGGAGTGCAAACTCATAGTCGAAAGCCTCGCCGGACTTGAGCTCGCCGCTCACGGGGAGTGTAAACTCCTGATTGCCATACTTCAGTACAGCTGTCATGCCGCTCATCGGCTTGCCGTAGTTGACGAGTTTTCCCTTGACGGAGGCAGTGTTGCTGCTATTGCCTACATAATGGTAAAGGGGGGTCTCGTTATCACACACAATCATGACATCCTCCGGGTCGCCTACATATATGTCATCCAGAGCGAGGACAAATTTGTTGACAGAGCTGCAGTGGAAGTTGAGTGTGATGGTTTTGCCGATAAACTGAGACAAATCGACGGTGTAGTTGGTCCAGTCAGCCGGGGCCTTGTCGGTGCTGAAGATGACGGTAGGTGTGGCAGCACCTTGCTCCAGAACGGTAACCTCGTATGCTTCGAGCAATGAGGGGTGCATACTCTTGGCAGTCCAACGTGCCATGGGGCGTGTGCCGGTAACAGTGAACTCCGGTGTCGAGAGAGTGGCGTCCATCGGCGTGTCGCTCGCTGTATGCGTGGCACATACGGCTGAGTACTCGTATTCTGTGGACACCTGGCCTACAGCCCATCCGGCTTTTGATGCGTCAACCAAGGATGTGTAGTTGGTTGACACCGGGGCGGGTGCAGCAGCTCCGACGGATGTGGACATAACTGCCGGTATCCTGCCGGAGGAGAACTGGGTGGTGAATAAATAGTCAGCCTGAGCAGAAACACCGGCGGCTAATGCCAAGGCTGAGAGAATAAGTTTTGCGCGCATTGTCGTCTTAAATAAAATGAATAAATGAGGATGAGAAGGGTGAGTTGAGGATTGAGGGTCGAGTGCGGAGAAATGGGGGCAGCGATGAGTTGCCAACCCACCTATGATATGATATGCGGAGCGGGTTATAGACCCGCTCCGACTTATGTTTATGCCAATCTTCTGTGTTTCAAGCAGGTTAATGCTTACTTAACGAGAATCTTGTAGCTCTTGCCGTCAGCTACTACAATGTAGATACCGGCATTGACGTTGGTGACGTCGCTGTTGCCTACCTGAACACCATTGAGGTCGTATACTGCAACCTGCTCTGCGCCATTAACTTCGATTGTGTCACCATACACCAAGATAACGTGCTTGCTCTCAGTGTCAGCAACGATGTTCTGCAGACCGCTGACGCCTGCCTCGAGAACGGCAATGAAGGGGTGAACGGTCTCCTTGCCGGTACCATCGATAGTTGTGAAGTTCATACCGAGCACGCTGCCATCCTTTGAGGCGCTGCTTACGCCGCCCCAGTTAGTGCCGTTAGTGTCGATACCGTACTCGTCAGCATAGTTGATGGGGGTAGAGCCGATACCTTCGGTATACAGGTTGTGACCTACAAAGAATACATCTTTTGACAGAGCGAAGCTTACTGATCTGTTGCCGTCTGCCTCTGTCCACTCATGTGTATTCACGTTGTATGAACCCCAAGTGTATGTGTCACCGGTTGAGACGTGGTATGTCTTCTCGACGGTGTTATCGTCAAGATTGCTGAAATTACCTACGTGATAGTGAGTACCGAAGAAGTTGCCGTCATAGTCACAGCAAATGAATTGTGAAGCGGAATAGTCAGAGTCGCTGACTACCAAGTCACGCTTGCCGTCAAGACATTCGTAGCGATATATGCCATAGATATTGCCTTTGTAGTAGAAGGGTACTTCCACGATGCTGAACTCATGGCCGGTGATGACGTGACCACGGTTGAAGAGTGCTGACACATGAGAGCCGACGCCCCAATAGAGCTGACCGCCCAACCATGTGCCGTCAGCAGTGCCGTCGGTGTACATGCAGTTAACAAAGAAGCCCTGATGAGAAGCGAGCTCGCTGTCATCCGGGTTGCTCGCTGCGTGATACTTGTATGAGTACTCGCCGTCAGCGCCCTTTTCCCATACCATGGGCCAGTATGCGCTGTACTTCTCTGTGGGGTCAGCTTTGTCCGTATTGGCTCCCTTGACGTATCCACCGATGATGTTGGAATTTTCGCTGATACCGATGGCGTAGTTGGAATTCTGAGCCCATGAGGGTATGGGGAGGTTCACTACCTCACCATCCAACTCTTTGTAGAAGGGGTAGTATTTGTTGCCTTCGGGCTTGTAGCCGCCGACGACAGTACCATCGTCATTTACTCCATATACCTCCAGCCATACGTTGCTCAGCGGATTATTGGGCATCGGCCAGTTGAGGTACTCCAACTTTGTGGGGTCAGATTTACGCCACAAGTAGCCATCGTGCATCTCGTCATCGAATACGACAGCATACTCACCATTGGGAGATACGCAAGTCACGATGCCGGCCATGTTATACTCCGGGTCGGGAGAAGCCATGTTGATCCAGTAGACGTCAGCTTTGGCGGCTGCAGAGAGAGCTACTGCAGCGAAAGCTCCGAAAAGTAATGTTTTTTTCATGAGAAGTTGTAATAGTTATGTTGGTTATTATTAATTTTCATTGGAGGTGTTCATGACTTTTGGTTGATTTGACACGGGTTAATCCCGGCGGACGTGCCATGTAATCTCAACTTTGTGTCGTCGAATTGTTGGTATTAGATTGAAAGAACACTCGTTAGACCCCAAGTAGAGTCACAAACGCTTCTGACATCGAATAACAGACATACAATAAAGGGCAAAAATTATTGACGGAAAACGAAAAATTATATATAAATTAAATAAAATATACAATTGTTAACGTCATTTTTGGCCTTAAATGTGCATATCGGCTGCAAAGTTACAAAATTATTCATAATTCACAAGTGACTGCGTGTAGAAAAATAGCAATAATAATCGAAATTAAGATTTTTTAAGAATTCTTCACGACACGGAACCCTCCCCTCCTCCATACTTGTGGCAGTAATCACCCATGGAGCACAACATCGGTGAGTACATCATACAAGGTCACATCACCCGTGAGCATATCATCCATGAGCGCAAAACCATCCAAGAGAGCAAATCATGGTTGAGCGGATTTGCACAATAGTTGCTCGACCTTGTTTGGAGTCATAACAGGTGCCACCGGCGGTGGGGAGCCGGCACAAAACAAAAGCGAGAGGGTTTACCTCTCGCTCTGCGCTTCAAGATGGGCTTGAACCAACGACCCCCTGATTAACAGTCAGGTGCTCT
>N._stephensi_709_foregut__coassemble_379_pt1 | contig 16671 bp, 8 predicted proteins | sample N__stephensi_709_foregut__metabat2_high_PE_009 | metagenome-assembled genome bin N | reverse complement strand
TGATGAACTTGTTCTTCAGCTGCATACGCATATTCCAGATTTCGTCATCCGGTACATTGAAGATACCCTTCCATGCTTCCGGGTCGCTCTGGTTATAGAACACTTGTTCGCCGAGCTTTTCAGTGTAGAAAGCTTTCCACTCTGAAGCGGCCCATGTGGGCATGTGGACACCATTGGTGACATATCCGACATGGCTCTCTTCGGGCGCGTAGCCTTTCCATACACCGGCAAACATCTTCTTGCTCACCTCGCCGTGCAGCCAGCTCACACCATTGGCCTCCTGACAAGTGTTGAGTGCAAATACACTCATGCTGAAGCGCTCGTTGGTGTCGGGATTTTCACGGCCCATGTTCATCAAGTCACTCCATGAGATACCTAACTTGGCGGGATATTCGCCCATGTATTTACCGAAGAGGCTCTCCTCGAAATAGTCATGTCCGGCAGGTACCGGGGTGTGCACGGTGTAAAGAGAAGAAGCACGCACTACCTCAAGAGCCACATTGAAGGGCAGATGATCTTGCTGCACATAGTCTACGAGGCGTTGCAGGTTAAGCAGCGCGGCGTGGCCCTCATTGGCGTGGTATATGTCAGTCTTGATACCCAGCTTGTTGAGCATGTATATACCACCTATGCCGAGCAGATATTCCTGTTTGATACGATTCTCCCAGTCGCCGCCGTAAAGCTGATGTGTAATCTGACGGTCGAACTCAGAGTTCATATCGAAGTCGGTATCAAGCAGATACAGCTTCATACGACCCACGTTGACACGCCAAATGTGGCAGTATACTATACGGCCGGGATAAGGCACTTCGAGTATCAGAGGCTGGCCATCCTCGCCGGTAACTTGCTCTATGGGAAGTTGGGCGAAGTTTTGAGCCTCATAGTTGGCAATCTGCTGACCATCTATGCTGAGTGTCTGTGTGAAGTATCCGAAGCGATACAGGAAGCCGACAGCGGTCATATCCACACGTGAGTCGGAGGCTTGTTTGATGTAGTCACCGGCGAGTACACCGAGACCGCCGGAGTAGATTTTCAGACAGTTGCACAAGCCATACTCCATAGAGAAGTAGCTCACGGAAGGTATGTCGGTGCGCATTGGTTCGGCCATGTATGCCTTGAATTTCTCATACACAGCCTTTACGCGGTTCATGAAGTCATTGTCAGCAAGTACTTCCTGAATGCGTTTTGAGCTTATACGTTGCAGAAGCATGACCGGGTTTTCGCCGGTAGCACGCCACAAATCATGATCGAGGTCTTTGAAGAGGTTTTTACCCTCACTATTCCACACCCACCAGAGGTTCTTGCTGAGCTCTTCCAGGGGTTTAAGCTCCTTGGGGAGTTCAACTCGTACCGTCATGTCACGCCATGTGGGCGTGTTGGTTTCACTTACTTTGAGTTTCATCTATACTGAATTTTTTGTGTTTTTATTTCTTGTTGATACGAGCATCGCGACGCTCCTTGGCAATTGCGTATGCTTGCTCATAGTATTTTATAAAGTTGCTCCAGTCAGCTTGAGCAGCCGTTTTTTGTGCTGCTTTGCTTATGGAGAGCCATGTGTCATTGTCACATTCACTTATGAAGCGTACTTTTTGTGCTATCTCCCAACGTGCGGCATCATAGTTGGAGTCAGTGCGTTCAACCACCTCTGCGCCACATCCGCTGAAAGTGCCGTCAAAGTCATCCATAATCCATTGTCCGAAGCCGGCTTTGTCTGTGGATATGGTAGGTATGCCGAAAGCGATACTTTCCAGAGGTGTATAACCCCACGGCTCATAATATGAGGGGAATACGGTCAAGTCCAGCCCGGGCAGCATCTCATAATATGAGAGGTTGAGCAGCCCGTCTTTGCCGTCGAGGTAGCAAGGTATGTATACATATAATACGCTGTCATCCGGCTGATTGACGTTGAGCGATTTCAGTCGGTTGAATATGGCGTCTTCATCTTCATTGTGCAAGCGATGAGTAATGAAGTTAAATTCCGGCTCGGGAGCCAGAATGCCCTCCATACGGTCAGCGAGGCCTTCTTGCGGAGCCTTGCTCCATGCCGGCACCATGATGAATGCGACTACTTGGCGTTCGGGGTGCTTGGCGCGTACCTCTCCTATAGCGTCTATGTACAAGTCAATACCTTTGTTACGATACTCATTGCGCCCGGAAGTGGCTACTAACAGAGCATCAGCTGACACTGTTTGCCCGGTGAGAGCTGAAGCAAGCGAGATGAGAGCTTCGCGAGAATTTTGTCGTGCCTCAGCGTATTTCTTACCTATGGGGACAAAGTCAGGCTCAAACCCGTTGGGAGTGACTACTTGGGGAGTGATATCCAGCATCTGTGTACATTCGCGAGCCGTGACGCTGCTTACAGTAGTGAAGCAGTCGGCATTGTGGGCTGCAGACTTCTCTAATGAGTGCTTGCTCTGCATATTAAGCTCTGCGGCCATCTGGTCACCATGATATCCGCTGAAGTAGTCGTAAAGGGGCTTGCCGTTGGAGCAAATGCTTCGGCCGATGCTTGTGGCATGGGTGGTAAAGACGGTTGCTGTTTGCGGCTCGGTCAACTCGAGATAGAGCAGACCCATTGAGGTGGTCCACTCATCGAAGTGCGCGATACATTTGGCCGGGTCTTCTTTGAGGTGCTTTATCAGAGCTTCAATGACGACAGCGGCGGCCACACCGAAAGCGCAACCTTCGTCATAGTCACCATATGCGTGGAGGCTGTCTACACCATACCGATTCCACATCTCGCCATAAATATCATTGAGAGCGGCGGGCGTATTGCCGACATTAACCAATACGGCTATGGGATTGCCGGGGATGAGCCATCTGCCGACACGTATTTTGATGTCATGTGGTAGTTTGAGTTTTGATGCCGCACTCTTCAGGAGAGTTTTGGTCTCCCTGAAGACCGGACACGGATTAGACTCCGACCATACATCAGGGCCAATGAAGATTGTCTTGTCGTTGCCTAACTGCTGTAAGGCACGAGCCTTTGTAGACAATACGGTGTATATACCACCTACTTTATTGCATACTTCCCAACTGACTTCAAATAATCGGTCGTAAACGGGATTGCTTTTTTGCATATTATGAATAATTAATCTGCTATCTTTTTGTAAGTCATATAAAATCAACAAATCGAAAAACCGATTTACTAATAAATGACTAATTATCAAGCAACAAAAAATCTCTATCTTTTCGGACTGCAAAGTTAGTAAAAAAAACTCAGATACGCAAAAACACGATTTACCGCGCCTTGTTTCTCCCGGCAAATGACAGATGTTCTTCGTGTCGAACTTTACACCTCAGTCGATCCGACTTTGGCCGGTGTCTTATTTACCCGGCTTTGCAATCAAAGTATTAACACACATATATATTATAATGTTCGAGCGAACAAATGTCAACATGTCAGTGTTTGTCTTGTGGCACGATTTTTGTAGTGTCCTTAGTAAATTTACGATTCAAGTAAAGAAAATTTATAAAACAAGCTTAATTATGGCTTCAGGAAAAATAGGGGTTACCACAGAGAACATCTTCCCCGTAATCAAAAAGTTTCTCTATTCAGACCACGAAATATTCCTCCGCGAGTTGGTTAGTAATGCCGTAGATGCCACTCGCAAATTGCGCACCTTGGCCTCTTTCGGCGACTATAAAGGAGAAGTGGGTGATGATATGAAAGTATATGTCACCATCGACAAGGCTGCCGGTACTCTGACAGTGTCTGACCATGGTATAGGTATGGATGCTGCTGACATTGATAAGTATATCAACCAGATAGCTTTCTCCGGTGCCGAAGAGTTCTTGTCCAAATATAAAGACAGTGACATTATCGGTCATTTTGGCCTCGGCTTCTACTCAGCCTTTATGGTGAGCAAGAAGGTGGAAATCGTGTCACTCTCATATAAGGATGACGCCAAACCGGTAAAGTGGTCATGCGACGGCTCACCCGAATACACCATGACAGAAGATGGTGTCGAAAAGAGTACTCGCGGTACTGACATTATCCTATATATAGATGATGAGTCAAAGGAGTTCCTTGAGCAGGCACGTATAGACACACTGCTGAAGAAGTATTGCCGCTTCTTGCCCGTACCCGTAATCAGCGGTAAGGAGCAGGAGTGGAAAGATGGCAAAATGGTTGACACAGACCGTGATAAGGTCATCAATGCCACAGAGCCGTTATGGACCAAGAAACCGTCGGAGTTGAAAGATGAGGACTATCTGAAGTTCTACCACGAGCTTATGCCGGGCTCTGAAGACCCCATGTTCTGGATACATCTGAATGTGGACTATCCGTTCACACTCACCGGCGTGCTATACTTCCCGAAGATACGCAACAACTTTGACATCCGCAAGGATCGTATCCAGTTGTACTGCAATCAGGTGTTTGTCACCGATCAGGTGGAGGGCGTAGTGCCGGAGTTCATGACTCTGATGCAAGGTGTCATCGACTCGCCGGACATTCCGCTTAATGTGAGCCGAAGCTATCTGCAGGCCGATACCGCCGTCAAGAAGATTTCAGGCTATATATCCAAGAAGGTGGCCGAGAAGTTGGCCTCAATGTACAAGGATGATGTCAAGGCATATGAGGCCAAGTGGGATGACATAAAAATCTTCATCGAATATGGTATGCTTACGGATGAGAAATTCTGTGAGTCGGCCATGAAGTTTGTCTTGCTCAAAGATGTAGATGGTCAGTATTTCAATCTAGAAGATTATCACAAGCTCGTTGAGGCTACCCAGACTGACAAAGACGGCAATGTGATATACTTGTATGCCACTGACCCGCAAGCACAGTTCAGCTACATCAGCGCAGCCAAGGATAAGGGTTACAATGTGTTGTTGATGGATGGTCAGCTCGACTCTCACTTCATCTCCATGCTCGAAAGTAAGCAGCAGAAAGAACGCTTCGTGCGTGTCGACTCCGATATCGTCGACAGACTGATTGTCAAAGATGACAAGAAGACGGCCGACTTGACTCCGGCGCAGATTGACATCATGAGCACACTGTTCAAGGCCGGCATTGCCAAAGTTGAAAAAGCAGAGTTCATCGTTCAGTTCGAGGCTCTCACAGAGAATGACGCCCCGGCCATGGTGACACAAAACGAGTTCATGCGTCGTATGAAAGAGATGTCAGCCGCCAACCCCGGCATGGGCTTTTATGGCGAGCTTCCCGACTCTTATGTGCTTGTTGTCAATACCGAGCATCCGGCAGTAAAACAGATTATTACCGATGCCGACAAGGCTCTCGATGAGAAAGTAGCACCTCTTCGCGCCACAATCGATGAGAACAACAAGGCTATGGAAGCTGCCCGCAAGGAGTTGTCAGACAAGAAGGCAGATGCTGATGCAACAAAAGAGCTTAACGAAAAGATAGCTCAAGCAGAGAAGTCTGTCAAGGAAGCACGTGAGGCACAAGAGACTTTGGTCACCGAGTATACAAAGACACAACCCAAAGTACAACAGGTCGATGACTTGGCTCTTCTTGCCGCCGGCTTGCTTACCGGCCCGGCACTTGCCGCATTCGTCAAACGTTCCGCAACTCTGTTGTAATTACAGATAGCATCACCTGCATATTAAGAGGTCAATATAAAATAATTTGGCTTGGATTTTAAAATCCGAGCCAAATTCGTTTTTAGGCAAATGTGACGAAAGAATGATTTGTACAAGTCGATGTTATTTATTAATTTTGCAACAAATTTCAGTACCACACATATCAAAATATGGTAACATTTTTTAAAGACGGCACACGCCACATTATTGCAGTGGAGAGTACGCAAGAGTTGAGCCAAGATGCACTTGACCGTTTGTCATGGCTGTTTGACAACGCTGCGCCACTGAAGTCTAAACGTCTTGCCGGCATATGGATTGGCCCGCGTAAGGAGATGGTTACTCCTTGGAGCACCAATGCCGTTGAGATTACCCAAAACATGGGTTTGGAGGGTATTACCCGTATCGAAGAATATTATAAGGTGAACGGCGAGGATGCCCGTTATGACAAGATGTTGCAACGCTTGTATGCCAACGGCCTCAATCAGTCCATCTTCAAGATAGAACGCAAGCCGGAAGATATAGTATACATCGACAACCTCGAAGAATATAACCGACAAGAGGGCTTGGCTCTCTCGACAGATGAGATCAAATATCTGCAATCGCTCGAGGAGAAGTTGGGGCGTAAACTCACCGACTCCGAAGTTTTCGGCTTCTCACAAGTCAATTCGGAGCACTGCCGTCATAAAATCTTTAATGGTACTTTCATCATAGATGGCCAAGAGATGCCTTCTTCGCTATTCAAGCTCATCAAGAAGACATCACTGGAGAATCCCAACTCCCTTGTTTCGGCTTATAAAGACAATGTGGCTTTTGTCAAAGGTCCGAAAGTAAAGCAATTTGCGCCTGTCAACCCGGACAGACCGGACTACTTCGAGGAGAAAACAATCAAGACGGTAATCTCATTGAAGGCTGAGACACATAACTTCCCGACCACAGTCGAGCCGTTCAATGGTGCAGCGACAGGCACAGGAGGCGAGATACGCGACCGTTTGGGTGGCGGTAAGGCATCTTTGCCTATAGCCGGAACAGCCGTGTATATGACTTCTTATCCGCGTCCGGATGAGATACGTTCATGGGAAACAACAGCACCCGCACCTCGCAAATGGCTCTATCAGACCCCTCAAGAAATTTTGATTAAGGCCTCCAATGGTGCTTCGGACTTCGGTAACAAGTTTGGTCAACCGCTTATCTGCGGCTCTGTGTTGACATTTGAACATCAGGAAGATTCACGCACATTGGCCTATGACAAGGTGATAATGCTTGCCGGTGGTGTCGGCTTCGGTACTGCCAAGGATGCTATAAAAGGGGAGCCCGAACCGGGTATGAAAGTTGTCGTCATGGGTGGTGACAATTATCGTATCGGTATGGGTGGCGGCGCCGTATCGTCTGTGGAAACGGGCCAATATGACAACTCTATAGAGCTAAACGCTGTGCAACGAGCTAACCCCGAGATGCAAAAACGTGTCAGCAATGTGGTACGTGCCTTGGCTGAAATGGAGGATAATCCGTGCGTGTCAATACATGACCACGGAGCCGGAGGTCACCTCAATGCGCTCTCCGAGTTGGTTGAGGCTACCGGCGGCAAGATTGATATGCAGGCTCTCCCGATAGGTGATGTGACATTGTCATCCAAAGAGATTATCGGCAACGAGAGTCAGGAGCGTATGGGCCTTGTGATGCGCAGCGAGCACACAGATATGGTGCGCCGTATAGCAGAGCGCGAACGTGCGCCGTTCTATGTGGTGGGTGAGACGACAGATGATTATCGCTTTGTCTTTGAACAGTCAGACGGCAAGCGACCGATAGACTTGGGTATGGCCGATATGTTCGGCAATAGCCCGAAGACTGTGATGAGCGACAACACCGTGCATCGTCAATATGCGGATGTCGAATATAATTATGAACTTATAGACAGCTATTTGGAGTCAGTGCTGCAGCTCGAAGCCGTGGCATGCAAGGATTGGTTGACCAATAAGGTGGACCGTTCAGTGACCGGACATATCGCACGTCAGCAATGTCAAGGCCCGTTGCAATTACCACTGTCAGACTGTGGTGTGGTAGCACTCGATTACCATGGCAAGGCCGGTATAGCTACATCCATCGGACATGCGCCTCAGGCAGCTCTTATCGACCCGGCTAAGGGTTCGGTATTGTCAATAGCCGAGGCTCTCACCAACATTTCCGGTGCACTTCTCAAAGAGGGGCTGAAGTCTGTCTCACTGAGTGCCAACTGGATGTGGCCATGCAAGAATGAGGGCGAAGATGCACGTTTGTATTCAGCTGTACAGGCTTGCTCAGACTTCGCTTGCGCTCTGGGTATCAATATACCTACCGGCAAAGACTCCCTGTCAATGACACAAAAGTATGGCCAAGACAAGGTTTATGCACCGGGTACAGTCATTATATCCGCAGCCGGAGAGGTTCGCAATATCCGCAAGGTTACTACCCCGGTAGTGCGCGATTGCGACTCGCTGCTGCTGTACATCCCTATGAGTAAGGATGCTTTCAAGTTGGGCGGCTCGGCTTTTGCTCAAGCACTCGACAAGATAGGGCATGAAGCACCGACTGTCAATGACCCGAAATATTTTGCCGCAGCCTTCAATGCCTTGCAGAAGCTCAATGAGCGTGGCTTGATACTTGCTCAACATGATGTGAGTGCCGGAGGTCTCATCACCACACTTTTGGAGATGAATTTTGCCAATACAAAAGGTGGTATGGAGATTGATCTCAATGGTATTCAGGAGTTTGAGATTATCAAAGTGCTCTTTGCCGAAAACCCGGCGGTAGTGCTTCAAGTCAAGAAAGCCGCTATGGACAATGTGGCCGAGACACTCGGTGAGTTCGGTGTCGAAAGCATCTACATCGGCACAACATGCAAGGAGCGTGTAATACATGTGCGCAAGGGTGAATATGAGCATACATTCGACATTGACAGCCTGCGCGATGTGTGGTATCGCTCATCATACTTGCTTGACTGCGAACAGAGCGGCGCCAAATGTGCTGCAGAGAGGTTTCGCAATTATCGCAAACAACCGGTTCGGTACAAACTGCCTGCCGGGTGGACCGGACGCCTAAAAGACCTTGGCTTGACAGAAGACCGTCAGGGAAGAAGCGGTGTGCGAGCAGCTATTATTCGTGAGAAAGGAGTCAATGGTGACCGCGAGATGGCTTATAGCTTGTATCTTGCCGGATTTGATGTCAAGGATGTACACATGACAGACCTTACCTCCGGCCGTGAGACACTCGAAGATGTCAACATGATAGTCTTCTGCGGCGGTTTCTCCAACTCTGACGTGCTCGGCTCTGCCAAGGGATGGGCCGGCGGCTTCCTCTTCAATGAGAAGGCCAAGGCAGCTCTCGACAATTTCTACAAGCGTGATGACACACTCTCATTGGGTATATGCAATGGTTGCCAACTAATGGCGGAATTGGGCTTGCTCTATCCCGAGCACAAGGAGTCGCACAAGCTGCAGCACAACAATTCTCACAAGTTCGAGTCCAACTTCTTGTCAGTTGAGATACCCCAAAACAACAGCGTAATGTTCGGCTCATTGTCCGGCAGCAAGTTGGGTATATGGGTGGCTCACGGAGAGGGTAAATTCTCATTCCCGGAGAAGCTGAGCCATTACAACGTCATAGCCCGTTACGCATATAAGTCATATCCGGGCAATCCCAATGGCTCACAAGGGTCAGTTGCCGGTGTGGCAAGCGCGGATGGTCGCCATTTGGCAATGATGCCTCACTTGGAGCGTGCCATCTTCCCGTGGCAATGCGGTGTCTATCCGCAGACACATCTCAAAGACCAAGTAACGCCGTGGATTGAGGGCTTTGTGAACGCTCGCAAATGGATTGAAACACATCGTCATTAATATTTCACAATGGTTGAAATTAAGGAGAACATTGAGCTGGCGGGAATGACCACTTTCGGCATTCCTGCCAAAGCTCGTTATTTTGCCGAATACTCATCGGTAAAGGAGTTGCAGGAGATACTGCGTACACCTCAATATCAGCAGAATGAGATGTTGCATATCGGTGGCGGCTCCAACTTGCTGTTTATTCGTGACTTTGCCGGCATTATACTCAAGTCGGCAATCAAAGGCATACAGGTATATAAGAAGAATGATGACACCGTCTATCTCATAGCCGGAGCCGGCGAAGAGTGGGATGATGTGGTGAATTGTGCAATAGAAAACAACCTTTCGGGTATTGAAAACCTTGCCGGTATTCCCGGACAAGCCGGGGCAAGTGCCATCCAAAATATCGGCGCATATGGTGTCGAGGCTAAAGATGTGATTTTCAAGGTGGAATGTTATGACCGGCTAAGCCACACGGTGCGCACATTCTCCAATGAGGAGTGCCGATATGGTTACCGCGACAGCATATTCAAGCATGAGCTCAAAGGACGATACATAGTGCTTCGTGTTTGCTACAGATTGACACCGGGAAGCCTCGCACAGCATCTCGAATATGGGCCGCTCAAGCAACTTGCAGACACTCTCGGACATCAGCCGACGATAGCTGAGGTGCGCGATGAGGTGATACGTGTGCGTAATTCCAAATTGCCAAACCCTAAGGAGCTTGGCAGTGCCGGCAGCTTCTTCAAAAATCCGGTCATTCTGCGCAAATACTATGAAGACTATATCTTGCCTACAGCTCCCGATGTCCCGCATTATGATGTTGACGAGCAGTATGTCAAGATACCTGCCGGGTGGCTCATCGAACATGCCGGACTGAAAGGTGTGCATATAGGCGGCGCCAAAGTATATGACAAGCAATGTCTGGTGATAGTCAATACCGGAAACGCCACCGGGCGCAGCGTAAAGGCACTCGCCAATCATATAATCCATACCGTCAAGGAGAAATATGGTGTAATGTTATACCCGGAGGTGAACTTTATAGATACAGCCATACATATCGAGGTGCTCGGCTCCGGTACATCCAAGGGAGTGCCCGAACCGGCTTGTTTATGTCCCGTATGTCGCAGCAAGGACACGCTTGACAAACGACTCAGAGCATCTGTGTTTGTCGAGACTCACGGCCTCAAACTGCTTATAGACGCGTCACCGGATTTTCGCGAGCAAGCCTTGCGCAGTCAGATATTGGACATAGAAGCTACTTTGGTGACACATCAACACTATGACCATGTAGGCGGCTTGGATGACCTCCGTGCCTATGGTGTAGATAAAGATATACCCATATACGCGTTGCCGGCAGTAAAGGCTGATCTTGAGCGGCGACTTGATTATTGCTTCCGTCCGCATCCCTATCCCGGAGTGCCTAAAATCGACATACACGAGGTAGGTGACGGGCCGTTCTACATCCAAGGGCTTAAAATCATACCTATACATGTGATGCATGCCAAACTGCCGATAATAGGTTTCCGCATAGGTGACTTCGCGTATATAACAGATGCCAAGACGGTGGCAGACTCGGAGATTGAAAAGCTCGAAGGAGTAAAGGTGTTGATAGTTAACGCATTGCGCTATAAGCCACACTTTTCACACTTCAATATTGAAGAGGCTCTTGCCTTTATTGACAAGGTGAAGCCGGAGCAGGCATATTTGACTCATATATGTCATGAAATGGGCAAACATGCCGATGTTGAGCCTACCTTGCCCGAGAATGTCCGGTTGGCATATGATGGTCTGAAGTTGCTCGTATAGAGAAGTGATTTTTGGAGTTGCGAGAAATTTTTGCTAATTTTGTATTTTGAAATCCCCTGAGTTATGGAAAAGGATATTAGAATAGACGGCCTTAATTTGCATTTTGACGAGTCCGGACCCTCTGACGGTCCCGTCATAGTGTTGCTGCATGGGTGGGGATGCAATCTCTCTACGGTAGCAAGCATACGCAAGCTGCTCGAGGGGAAGATGCACGTATTCAGTTATGACTTGCCCGGCTTCGGAAAGAGTGATGAACCGGCAACGACATGGGGCATTGAAGACTACACACGATTTGTCGAGAAATCTTTTAATGTGTTGGGCATAACCAATCCCATACTGCTCGGTCACTCTTTCGGCGGACGTATCAGCATACTATATTCTTCTCGCAACAAGACAGATAAAGTGTTGTTGGTGGACGCTGCCGGGGTTAAGCCGCATCATTCTTTGAAGTGGTATATGAAAGTTTACTCATATAAGTTGGCTAAAAAGCTGTATCCTTTGATATATGGCAAAGAGGGTTCGCGTCGCAAAATAGAACAGGCACGCGCCAAACGCGGCTCTTCAGACTACAATAATGCCACCCCCGTAATGCGTGCCATCCTCAGCAAATGTGTCAATGAAGATTTGTGTCATGTCATGCCGCAAATCAAGTGTCCCACACTCCTTATCTGGGGCGAAAATGACACTGCGACACCATTGTCAGATGCAAAGAAAATGGAGAGACTTATCCCGGATGCCGGACTCGTATCATTCCCCGGATGCGGCCATTACAGCTTCCTTGATAATCCGGGAGGTTTCAGAGCAGTAGTAAAATCATTCTTAAGCAAAGAATTGGCATGAGCACGACTCTTTTGATTATAATCAGTTGTATATACATGATTAGCAGCATATATATGCTGCTCAATTTCAAGCGAGACATACATATATTCCAGCAGAACTCATATCGCCCGGAGCGATTTATGAGGTGGATGAAGACCCGTTACATGCCGACATGGCGATTAGTCGATGTCGCTTGTCTGTTTTTGAGCCTTACTGACTTGCTGCATCCATTGTTGGCCGGAGGTATTATTGCCGTCACCCTGATAGTGAAAATGGCAGTATTGCTTAGAGCCAAGTATAAGAAGCCGCTGGTCTTCACCAAACGCGTATGGCGTTTATATATATGTTCCGGAATATTGGCACTTGCTGCAACACTACCGGGCATTATATACACATATTCGGCTATGAATAGCGATGTGATGTATATAAGAATGAAATTGGCATTGTCCATAATAATGATAGTGTGCATTCTGTCATGGCTCGTAATGCTTATAGCAGCATATATCATGACCCCCGTTGAGAAGCATATTAACAACGGCTACAAAAAAGATGCCATGAAGCGTTTGGCCTCAATGCCCGATTTGAAAATCATAGGTATAACCGGCAGCTTTGGTAAGACAAGTACCAAACATTATCTACATCGTATTTTGTCAGAGAAATATGACACGCTCATGACTCCCGGCTCATTCAATACGCCTATGGGTGTCATACGCACCATACGCGAGCAGATGAAGCCTTATAATGAGATATTTATCTGTGAAATGGGAGCCAAGCAAAAAGGTGATATAAAGGAGATTTGCGATATAGTGCATCCTCAAATGGGTATTATAACAGCAGTCGGCCCCATGCATCTGGAGACATTCCACAGTATAGATAATGTGCAGTCCACCAAGTTTGAGCTTGCCGATGCCTTGCCTGATGACGGACTTGTCGTTGTCAATGATGATTTTGAATATTGCGCCAACCGCTCGGTGGACAATGTCGAAGTCAAGCGTTATGCTGTGGTCAATACTGACAATGCCGACTTCACTGTTACGGATGTGAAATATTCGCCTGCCGGCACAGACTTTACTGTCAAAGGAAAGGATGGCAGCGAGTTGCAGCTGCACACCAAGCTGATAGGGGAGTGCAATATCTCCAACCTTATGGCCGCAGCTATAGTCGCCATGCGTCTGGGCGTTGAGCCGGAGCGTATCAAGTATGCCGTGTCGCAGATTGAACAGGTTGAACACCGTCTGAATGTCAAACGTACACCGGGAGGTGTAACTATCATTGATGACGCATTTAATTCCAACCCCGAAGGCTCACGCATGGCAGTAGATGCCTTAAGCCGATTTGAGGGCGGTAGACGCATTATTGTGACTCCGGGCATGGTTGAGTTAGGTGATAAGGAGTTTGAATTGAATCGTGCCTTGGGTCGTCATATCGCCGAGAAGCTCGATGTGGCAATCATCGTCGGGCAGTATAACCGTGAGGCTCTGTTGAAGGGCATTGAGGATGTCAACAACGATGCCAAAGCCACACATAAACTCGCGCAAGAGTCAATAGTGGTGGTTGACAGCTTTGCCGAGTCGCAACAATACCTGTCCACATTCTTGCGAGCCGGCGACACGGTCCTATACGAAAACGACCTCCCGGATACGTTCAAGTAAACTCAACCTCGACATCTTCAGATATAAAATCCACTTAAGTATAACTAAGGTGGATTCTATAAATTGATTTGGAATGAATTTGAGGTTAAATATCAGGCGATTTTTATAGTCTGAGCGAGAAGAAAGGTGCGCAAAGGATGTTCATCAAAAGGCGCATATCTATTTACTGCTCGAGCTATAAAACAAGATGTCGGTGAGTTGGAAAACCCACCGACATCTGTTTTATAGCTTGTTTGATGTGGTTGTCTATCAGGTTGCTTTAGCCAAATTGAGTGGCATTATCGAAATAGATGTCTCTATGAACGGCTCAATTTGAATTGGTAATCGATAGTTAGCGGCCACCTCCGAGTGATTGGTATAAGCTGATGACGGCTGCCACGCGGCTGTGCCATGTGTTTATCTCGCTCAATTGTGCGGACAACAACTGCTGCTGGGCTGTCAACACTTCAAGATATGTCGATGAGCCGTATTGCAATAATTGATTTGTAATGTCAACACTTTTCTCCAACTCCACAATCTCCTTGGAGAGCATTTCCTGCTTGCGGAGGTTGTTGTCATAATTAACCATGGCATCACTCACCTCGGCAGCTGCATTCAACACAGAGTACTCAAAGTTATTAAGAGCCTGTTGCTGTTGCGCTTTGGCTGCCTCAAGAGTTGCAATGTTCTGACCGCGAGAGAAGATTGGGGCAGTCAATGAGCCGGCAAGCTGTATGAACCATTTGCCCGGATTACTGATTATGCTACCCAGCAAGTTAGTGAAGCCTCCTTGAGCTGAAATAACCAGTGAGGGATAGAAGTTGGTACGCGCTGAGTTAGTGGCATAATAAGCGATGGCAAATGCGTTCTCGGCTGCACGTACATCCGGACGAGCTGCCAAATATGCCATCGGTACTCCTTCGCTGATAAGAGCCGGGGCATTAAATGTCATGTCGCTTGTCACAGTCCATGTGTTGGGGAATGTATTGAGCAACAATGACATGGTGTTGTTTGCCTCATTTATGGATGCTTCGAGGTCAGGAATTGATGCCATGACGGCGTAATAGTTGGCACGATTTTGCACAACGGCTGCCTCATTGACACGTCCGGCCTCCTTCATCAGCTCCATATTCTTCACCTGTTGCTCCCAAATGCCGGCAGTCTGTTTGCTGACTTCGAGCTGCATCTGAAGGGCGGCGATGGCATAATAGGTGTTAGCCACAGCACCGATAATCTGCGAGCGCACTGCTTGCTGATAATTTTGTGCTTGTTCAACACCCACTTCTGCTCCACGTTTGCGGTTGAGTATTTTACCGAACGCATCAATCTCCCAGCTTGCAGACAGGGGGAGTGTATAGCTCCAATTCATGTGGCTGCCACCATATGAGGCGGTGCCTCCATTGGGAGAAAAAGCCAAAGAGGGGAAGTAGCTCAATTTTGCTCCTTTGAGTTGTGCCTGTGCTATCTCCACATTCAGACGAGCATTCTCAAGGTCTTTGTTGTTCTCGAGTGCTACACGAATGAGGTTCTGAAGTAGCGGGTCGGTAAATGCTTGCTCCCAAGTGAGGTTACCCAACGAGGTTGAGTCGGCAGGCAAGTCGATTGCCTTACGATAGTTGTCTATAATGGCATTGTCTTGCGGCAACTCATATTTGTCGTAGATGTGACAGCTGCTGAGAGCAGCTGTCATCATCGCGCACATAACGAATTTTCCGATATTTTTCATTTAAGTGAATTATCTTATTTGGTTAGGGGATCTTCCTCAAGAAGTTGCTCATCTTGCGGAGTATCAGTCATAGGGTTAATACTATACTGCTCAAGCTCGGAAGATATGCCTTCATTATTCTTGTCCTCCCATTTGGGCGGTGTGAGCTTCTCTTGCAGACGCATGAAGACTACGAAGAGGGCGGGGACAAAGATTACCTGAAGTATCATACCTATAAGCATACCTCCCACCGCACCGGAGCCGAGAGCGCGGTTACCATTGGCACCGGCACCATGTGCAAACATCAGCGGCAACAGACCGATGATCATAGCCAATGATGTCATAAGGATAGGACGCAGACGTGCTAATGCACCCTGGATTGCTGACTTGGCAATACCCATGCCGGTGCGTCGACGCTCGAGGGCAAACTCCACAATAAGGATGGCATTCTTGGCCAATAGACCCATAAGCATAATCAAGGCAATCTGCAAGTAGATGTTATTCTCGATACCCATCCATTTAGCGAAGATGAATGTACCCATAAGTCCGAAAGGCACTGACAAGATAACGGCCCAGGGGAGCAGGTAGCTTTCGTATTGAGCCGACAGAATGAGGTAAACGAAGAGCAATACCAGACCGAAGATGTAAGCAGTTGAGCTGCTGCCTCCGGTAGATGCTTGCTCGCGTGTCATACCACCATACTCAAAGCTGTAACCTTGAGGGAGTGTTTGCTGAGCCACCTCATTGATAGCCTGAATAGCTTCACCTGAAGATACGCCGGTGGCCGGGTTACCGGTAACGGATATCGCCGTAAACATATTGAATCGGCTCAATGCGTCCGGGCCATAAACGCGCTTCAAAGAGACGAAGTTGTCGAGCGGTGCCATTTCGTTGCCGCTGCGTATCTTAATCTCCTTAAGTGTCTCCGGGTTCACACGGCTCTCGGGAGTCGCTTGCATCATGACACGATACAGTTTACCATACTTATTGAAGTTGGAGATATACATACCTCCGTAGTACCCTTGGAGTGCTTGGAGCACGGCATTCTGGGTAAGACCGGCCTGCTTAACCTTTGCAACATCTATCTCCACAAGGTATTGAGGGAATGAGGGGTTGAAGGTTGAGTAAGCCATCTGTATCTCGGGACGGCTGTTCAGCGCACCGATGAATTGCTGATAGATCTGATAGAATTGGTTGATGTCACCACCTGTGCGGTCTTGCAGCTTAATCTCAAAACCATTGGTAACAGAGTAACCGGTGACCATAGGCGGCTTGAAGAAGAATATCTGCGCATCCTTGATAGATG
>N._stephensi_709_foregut__coassemble_368_pt1 | contig 16950 bp, 14 predicted proteins | sample N__stephensi_709_foregut__metabat2_high_PE_009 | metagenome-assembled genome bin N | reverse complement strand
TATTTGTTTAAATTTATGGTAAAGTAAGGCTATTTGGATTTTTTTTCGTAATTTTGCATTGAATTCGTGCGAGGCTTATTTTGTCATGTACTTTTCGCGAGCGAATGTCTTGTCGCTCCGAATGGTGCTATAAGCTTCAAAAATTATGATATCATATACATGGGATTTTTTAAAAAGCTATTTTCGCGAGAAAAAAAGGAACAGTTAGACACCGGTCTTCAAAAGACCAAGCAAGGCGTGTGGGATAAGATTTCACGCGCTGTAGCCGGTAAAAACAAGGTTGACGCTGATGTGCTGGACAACCTTGAAGAGGCGTTTATAACAAGCGATATTGGTGTTGAAACAACGCTTAAAATCATTGAACGCCTCCAAGAGCGTGTTGCTCGCGACAAATATATTAACTCTACTGAACTCAGCAACTTGCTATGCGATGAGATAGTAGGTCTGCTTGCAGAGAATACACAAGGGCAACAGGAGCTTACGGAGTTCGAAGTTCCGGCTACCGAGCGTCCGGGTGACCCTTATGTCATCATGGTGGTGGGCGTCAATGGTGTAGGCAAAACCACTACTATAGGCAAATTGGCTTATCAATACAAGCAGGCCGGGTACAAGGTGGTACTCGGAGCTGCTGACACATTCCGCGCAGCTGCTGTGGATCAACTTGACATATGGGCCGAGCGTGTGGGTGTGCCTATCGTAAAGCAAGCTATGGGCAGCGACCCGGCTGCAGTGGCTTTCGACACTCTTCAACACGCCAAAGCTGCCGGTGCCGATGTGGTCATAATTGACACTGCCGGACGTCTGCATAACAAGGTAGGTCTGATGAATGAGCTTACCAAGATAAAGAACGTCATGAAGCGTATAGTGCCCGACGCACCTCAAGAGGTGCTTCTCGTCTTGGATGGCTCTACCGGCCAAAATGCCTTTGAGCAAGCACGCCAATTTGTTGCTGCAACTGAGGTCAACCAGTTAGCCATAACAAAATTGGACGGCACGGCCAAGGGTGGTGTGGTCATAGGTATTTCCGATCAATTCAAGATTCCGGTGAAGTATATCGGTATCGGCGAGGGTATTGAAGACCTTCAGCTCTTTGATCGTACAAACTTTGTCAAATCATTATTCTCACCCGAAGACTTGAAGAGTTGATAAGGGAGACAGAACAATACTTATATCATCCGGCATGCAAAAGGGACGTATAGACATTGTCACCATGGGGTGTTCAAAAAACCTTGTTGACTCACAGCGACTTATCAAGAAGCTGGAGGCTAAGGGGTTTGATGTACATCATGACAGCGAAGATGTCTGCGGTCAAGTTGTCGTGGTCAATACGTGTGGATTTATCGGCGATGCAAAGCAAGAAAGTATCGACATGATTCTGCAGCTGGCCGAGGGCAAACGTACGGGGCATATCGGCAAACTCATGGTCATGGGGTGCTTGGCACAACGCTATATGGATGAGCTGCCGGCTGCCATACCGGAGGTAGACAAGTGGTATGGCAAATTCAACTGGACAGAGCTTATCGAAGAACTGCCGGACCTCACTCAGCGTCGCGCAACCAAAGAGTGGGACCGTACACTTACCGGCAATCCCTGGTCGGCATATTTGAAAATATCAGAAGGGTGCAATCGATTTTGCGCCTACTGTGCCATCCCACTGATTGTCGGGAGGCACCATTCTCGCCCCATAGATGAGATTGTCGATGAGGTTAAGGAGCTTGTAAGCCGCGGAGTGTCAGAGTTTAATGTTATAGCACAAGACTTGTCGGCATACGGCACGGATATTGGTTTCACCAACAACGGCACATCCAAGAGCGGCCTGAGTACTCTCATCGAGAAAATTTCTGATGTACCCGGAGTGCAATGGATACGCTTGCACTATGCCTATCCGGTGGACTTCCCTTGGGATGTCCTCGATGTGATGCGCGAGCGGGCTAATGTATGTAATTATTTGGATATAGCGTTGCAACATATTTCCACCCCCGTATTGAAGAATATGCGACGCCATATAGACAAAGAGCAGACATTAAAACTTATACATGACATACGTGAACGTGTGCCGGGCATATGTCTGCGCACGACATTGATGACCGGCTTCCCTGGCGAGGGCGAAGCGGAATATGATGAATTGGTTGAGTTTGTCAAAGAAGCTCGATTTAATCGTATGGGAGCATTCTCATATAGTGAAGAGGATGACACATGGGCACAACGTCATTTATCGGATGATATACCGGAAGATGTCAAGAATAATCGTCGCGATAATATCCTTGAAATTCAAGAGAATATCTCATATGAATTGAACCAAAACTTCATAGGAGAAGAGCTGCGTGTGCTTGTAGAATACGTCGATGACGATGAGCTGCGCGGCAGGACAGAATACGACAGCCCGGAAGTAGACTGCGAAGTGCATGTGCCGATACTTGACGGCAACCGACCCGATATTGCCCCCGGTGAATATATAACAGTTAGAATTACAGATGCCGATGCTTTCGACTTGTTTGCTGAACTCATTGACTGACAGAGAAGTTATAGCAGAGGCTTTAAACAAAGGCTATAACTTTGCTCTCTACCGGATGCCCGGCAGTGAGTATGCTCAACTATGCGTGAGTCAACATCTTGAGTACGAATATTTGGCAGATAATGCGGGCTCCCCCACCGGCAACGGATTTGTAATAGCTCCTTTCGCAAATGACCGTCAGCTATTCATCCCGGCAGAATACTCTCGCACTATCAATCTGTTTTCATATGCAAAAGAGACGGACAAGTCTTCGCAGTCAAAATCCGTTAAGCCTTTTTACAATACTCAAAGTATGCCGGAGGACTATGCCAAGAGCGTAAACGGCATAATTCAACGGCTGAAACTAGACGGAGGCAAGACAGTCTTCTCCACTATTCATCAGGGAGTATGTACTCTCCCGCTATTCGACATGCTGGTTCAGCTATCTTACTCATATCCCAAGGCTTTTGTATTCTGTTTTAAACTAAAAGATGAGCAACGGATATGGTTGGGTGCGACTCCGGAGCTGCTTGTAAACTTCACAAAACAAGAACTCCACACCATGGCATTGGCCGGCACACGTGCTGTAAGCAATGGTGAACAGCCGTGGGATACAAAAAACAAGAAAGAGCAAGCCATGGTTAAAGATTTCATCGTCGATAAGATGAAAGCCTTTGGTCTAAGCCCCGAATTATCCGAACCATATACACGACAGGCCGGCAATATCGAGCATATTTGTACAGAGATATCAGCAGCACTCCCCTATCGTTTTGACTTAAAGTCATTCTTAAAAGAATTGTCACCAACTCCCGCAGTATCAGGCCTTCCTCGAGATAAAGCCATGCAAGACATAGCACGGTATGAGCACCACTCGCGAGCCTTCTATGCCGGATATTGCGGCCCGGTAACTGCAGATGCCACCTCGCTGTTTGTCACTCTCAGGTGTATGTCATTTGACCCAACCACACACGAGTGCACCCTCTATGCCGGAGGAGGTATCACAGCAGAATCAGACCCGGCGACAGAGTGGCATGAAGTAAAGTCAAAGGCAGCTACATTATCAGGCCCGTTAGGCATAAGCCTCGACATACCATAGAGGTAACAGTCAAGACAAACGGCCGAAAAGCCAAAAACCCATAAACTCTATTATAACTAACAATCCATAAATAATTAATTATCATGAAGTTTAACACCAAAGTTCTTCTCTCAGCCGCTATGGCTCTCTCACTGGGGCTGTCAGCATATGCCGAGGAACATCTGAAGAGCCTCAATCCGGCGTATATCGATCCGACGACACCGGCCTCAGAGGACTTCTACAAGCACGTCAACAAAGGCTGGATGGAGGCAAATCCTCTCACACCGGAGTTTGCTCGTTACGGCCAGTTCAACATCCTGAACGACTCAAGCGAGGTTCGTGTTAAGAACATCGTATTGGGTCTTGCCGCAACCAACCCGGCTCGCGGTACCGTGGCACAAAAAGTGTCTACCCTCTATGAGCAGGCTATGGATTCCGTACGCCGCAATCAATTAGGCAACCAGCCGCTGCAGACCGGCCTCAAGAAGATTGAAAACACCAAGCCCGCCGAGATGGAAGACCTCTTCTTGTGGATGCACCGCAACTATGCCAGCCCCTTTATCGGTGCCGGCCCAATGGAAGATATGGCCAACTCAAAGGTATATGCCATGTACATCAGCGGCTCACCGCTCGGACTTGGCGACCGTGACTATTATCTCAAGAACGACAAGCGCAATAAAGAGGTGCTTGAGGCTTACAAAAAACTCATTGTCACTCAGATGCAAAATGCCGGTTACTCCAAGAATGATGCCAACCGCATTATGAAGAATGTCATCAAATATGAGACACTACTTGCTGACTCCACATGGACACGCGAGGAGAGCCGCAACTTGCCGGCTATGTACAACCCGCGCACATTGGCTGAAGTGAAGCAGCTGTATCCCAACCTGCCCTGGGATCGCTTCTTCATCGAGACAATGGACATCCAAACTCCCGGCGAATACATCGTCACTGAGCTCAATACGGTAAAGCAAGGTAACGACCTGTACTCAAAACTCTCAGACCGCGAAAAGAAAGACCTCTACCTGTGGCAATTCGTTCGCAATGGCGCTCCCTATCTGAGCGATAACTTCTCAGATGCCAGCTTCGAGTTCAACAAGGTTATGAGCGGCGTTATGCAGCAACGTCCCCGCTGGAAACGCGCTTTGGCCGCTACAGAAGGCACTCTCGGCGAAGCTATTGGCGAGCTTTATGTAGAAAAATACTTCCCGCAGGAGAGCAAAGACTACATGATTGGCCTTATCGAGAACTTGCGTACAGCTCTGGGTAAGCACATCATCGAACTCCCCTGGATGAGCACCGAGACAAAACTCAATGCTATCAAGAAGCTCAATGCCTTCACCGTCAAAGTAGGTTATCCCGACAAGTGGAAAGACTATTCCACAATGGATATCGACCCGGAGGCCTCATACTATGACAATATGCATGCAGCAGCTATGTGGCATCAGCAAGAAGAACTTGGCAAATGGGGTAAGCCCGTTGACAAGACCGAGTGGAGCATGACACCTCAAACCATCAACGCATATTACAACCCGATGGCAAATGAGATCGTATTCCCCGCAGGTATCCTTCAAGCACCCTTCTTCGACATCAACTCATCTGACGCCGAGAACTATGGCGGTATCGGTGTTGTTATCGGCCACGAAATGACACACGGATTTGATGACCAAGGAAGCCAATTCGATGCTGAAGGCAATATGGTCAACTGGTGGACACCGGCTGATGCAGCAGCATTCAAAGAGAAAACTCAAGGTCTTGCCGCTCAATTTGACGAAGTTGAAGTACTTCCCGGCTTGCACGCCAACGGCCAATACACACTGGGCGAAAATATCGCTGACCAGGGTGGTCTGAATGTTGCCATGACAGCCTTCCTCGACTCACAGAAAGCCAAAGGTGTTGACATCGACAGCCAGGAAGCTCTTATCGATGGCTTCACACCGCTCGAGGTGTTCTATATGAACTATGCCAATCTGTGGGCACAAAATGTACGTGACGAGGAAATCCGCTCACTCACTATGGGTGACGTTCACGCACTTGGTGAGAACCGTGTGAATGTATCACTGCGCAACCTCGCCAAATTCTTCGAAGCCTTCAATATCAAGGAGGGTGACAAGATGTTCCGTCCGGAGTCAGAGCGCATCATCATCTGGTAATATCACTCTAAGTAAGAGTATACAACTCCACGTGGGAGATGAACGAGCAAGAAAGTTCATCTCCCGCTTTTTTTCGCGATCAGCCGCTTCAGCAAAAGAAAATTGAAAAAATAATTAAAAATTTGATAACTTTTTTGTGGTTTCGCGCGTTCCTTATATAGGACTTATTTATACTTCAATTTTTATCACATCCTCAGAGGATGTAATTTGTAGCTAATATGAGTCTGTCAAGGTGTTTCGCCTAACATTTACTTACTGCTCCGACTAATCTTGATGAGTAGCCTAATCAGAGGTTCACTTATCATTGTAGTAGTCCAACAACGAGTAAAAATTCTACAGCAATATCCAAGCAGGAGGTCAAATTAGATTTGACTCCCTCGTACCTAAAATTATAAAAAATAATGAGCTATCTGAAGTTTGACAAGAGCCTGATGATCAATCTGGAGCAAAGTCTGCCAAAGGAGATGCTGCGTACCAACAAGAGTGGTGCATATCATTGCACATCGATTGTAGGGTGTAATACGCGCAAGCAACATGGGTTGCTCGTCATTCCAATACCTGATATGGATGACAAGGCCCACGTGTTGCTATCCTCGCTCGACGAGACTGTGATACAGCACGGCGCTCCTTTCAATCTCGGACTTCACCAGTATGGCGAAGGCGTTTTCAACCCCGGAGGTCATAAATATATTAGAGAGTTCAACTGCGAACGTGTGCCTACCCTGACATTCCGTGTAGGCGGTGTCATTCTCACAAAAGAGAAAGTTTTCATTTCGCATGAGAACCGCATCTTGATTAAATATACTCTGAAAGACGCGCACTCACCCACAACGCTTCGTTTTCGTCCGTTCCCGGCATTCCGTAATGCCAATGACCTGTGTATGGAGAATGATGCGTTGGACAAAACGATGCACGTATGCAAGGGAGGCATGAGCTGTTGCTTGTACCCGGGCTATCCATCCCTGTATATGGAGTTTAACAAGGAGTCAAAGTGGGTTGATGACCCATATTGGTACAAGGGTATTGAATATTATAAAGATCGTGACCGCGGCCTCCCATATAAGGAAGACTTATACTCGCCCGGATACTTTGAGCTGCCTATAAGCAAAGGTGAAAGTGTAATCTTCTCGGCATCGACATTTGAGTGTGACCCGGCAGAGTTTGAGAACACCTTTGAGGAAGAACTCAAGTCACGCACATGTCGCACAAGCTTTTATAACTGTTTGAAGAATGCCGCCAAGCAGTTTTATTTGAAAAAGAAAACCGGCACATACATCATGGCCGGGTACCCATGGTATAATGTCAGGAGTCGCGATGAACTTATCGCGCTTCCCGGTTGTACTTTAGCTATAGACCATAAAGAGGACTTCGAGATTATACTCAGCACATTCTTGAAGGCTCTCTACAAGTATATCGATGAGGGCATCAAGGATGCCACTATCAAGGAGATAGACCTCCCGGACATACCGCTATGGACTGTCTGGGCTATCCAACAGTACAAACACAACAGGGGTATGGATGCGTGCCGCCAAAAGTATGGCTCCGACATCAAACGTCTGGTAGATGCGGTCATAAATCACAAAATACATAATCTGCGCCTTGATGACAATGGCCTTGTATATAGTGACGGCCGCAATGTGCCGGTGACATGGCTCTCTGCAAGTATCGACGGGAAGCCCATAATACCTCGCAGCGGATATATCGTGGAGTTCAACGCCTTGTGGTATAATGCCCTTGGCTTCTTGCTCGATATGTATGCCGACGACACGACGGGCACAATTAACAAGCCGATGCTCGAAAATCTCAAAAACAGATGCAAGGAGGCGTTTATCGACACATTCCTCAATGAGTATGGCTACTTGTATGACTATGTTGACGGCAACTATGCTGACTTGCAAGTACGACCCGACATGGCTATTGCCATAGGCTTGGACTATAGTCCGCTCGATCGACGTCAACGACGCAAGGTACTTGACTTTGTGACACGTGAATTGTTGACGCCAAAGGGATTACGCTCCTTGTCGCCTAAGAGTGAGGGATACACGCCGAGCTATGTAGGAGGGCCTATAGAGCGCGAGTATGCCGTACATAGAGGTCCGGCACGCCCATGGCTGTTCGGATTTTATGCCGATGCGTATCTGCGAGTATTCGGATATGGCGGTGTGGGCTTCATAGAGCGACAGATGATAGGATTTGAAGACGAGATGTCCGAGGGATGTATAGGCTCCCTGTCTGAGATGTACGATGCCAATCCTCCGTACAAGGGACGTGGTGCCGTCTCCACTGCCAAGAATGTGGGCGAGATACTGCGCACCCTCAAGCACGTCAAGAGACTTAACAAACAACAGCAAGAATTAGAAACCCCGGTCTGAGATATGAAAGCATTAATGTTTGGATGGGAGTTCCCTCCCCACATTCTCGGCGGACTCGGCACGGCGAGCTATGGTTTGAGCCGCGGGATGCATAATTGCGGCAATATGGACATCACCTTTGTGATACCCAAACCCATGGGTGATGAAGACAAGTCGTTCGCACAGATAATAGGATGTAATGACACCCCGGTGGCATGGCGCGATGTGAGCCGTGAATATGTCGAGTCTCGCATAGGCAATGTCATGAGCCCGGATATGTACTTCGCCCTGCGCGACCATATATATGCCGACTTCAATTATATGAGGCTCAACGACTTGGGCTGCATAGAATTCTCCGGTAGATACCCCGATAATTTGCTTGAGGAGATAAACAACTACTCCATAGTAGCCGGTGTGATAGCTCGCACCATACCATGTGATGTGATACACTCTCACGACTGGCTGACTTATCCGGCCGGTATTCATGCCAAGAAGATTACCGGTAAGCCTTTGGTGATACATGTTCATGCTACAGACTTTGACCGCTCACGCGGCAATGTCAACCCCACTGTCTTCGCTATCGAGAAAGACGGCATGGAGAATGCCGACCATATCATCACAGTATCCAACCTCACACGGCGCACTGTAATAGAAAAGTATGGTATTGACCCGGCGAAAGTTACGACCGTTCACAATGCTGTCGTACCCTTGAGTGAGGAATTACTCTCCATACCCAAGCCGGAAAACAAGGAGAAAGTTGTGACATTCTTGGGGCGTATCACGATGCAAAAGGGTCCCGAATACTTTGTCGAGGCTGCTGCCAAGGTGTTGAAGAAGAACCATAATGTGCGATTTGTCATGGCCGGCAGCGGCGACATGATGGACGATATGATAGAGTTGGCTGCACGTCGCGGTATAGCTGACAGATTTCACTTCACCGGCTTCTTGCGTGGCAAACAGGTATATGAGATGCTGAAAGCGTCAGATGTATACATTATGCCCTCAGTGTCCGAACCGTTCGGTATCTCACCTCTCGAGGCTATGCAGATGGGAGTGTCTTCCATCATATCCAAGCAAAGCGGATGCGCCGAGATACTTCACCATGTGATCAAAACCGACTATTGGGACATTGATGCCATGGCAGATGCCATACACGCCATAATATCCTATCCGGCTATGTACGAAAGCCTTAAAAATGAGGGTATTGAGGAGATGAAGGGCATCACATGGGAGAAAGCCGGACAAAAGGTAATTGACATCTATAAAACGCTGACCGACGCTCGTTGACGCGGCAGTATAGTATTATTTAACGTGTGTTCTATAAAATGGATGCACCGGATAATAAAATTAAAAATATGAAATCAGTTTGTTTTTATTTCCAAATACATCAGCCATTCCGTCTGAAACGTTATCGTTTCTTTGATATAGGTCGTGACCACTACTATTTTGATGACTTCGCCAATGATGATATCATCACACGCGTAGCTCACAACAGTTATATACCCATGGCGCAGACGCTGCTCGATATGATAGAGAGCAGCGACCATAAATTCAAGTGTGCAATATCTATCACCGGCACGGCTATAGAGCAGCTCCAACAGTATGTCCCCGAGTTTATTGACTTGCTCAAAAAGCTTGCCGATACCGGTTGCTGCGAATTCCTCGCCGAGACATTCTCGCACTCGCTGGCAAGTCTGCAAGATACTGAGGAGTTTATCCGTCAAGTCAAAGTACATGATCGGATAATCCAAGTACTCTTCGGACAAAAACCGAAAGTGATACGCAACACCGAGCTTATATATGACGATGACATAGCATGCGTCATGGCCTCTATGGGATATAAAGGTGCCATAACGGAAGGTGCCAAGCATATACTCGGATGGAAGAGTCCGGACTACTTATATCGCTCGGCAGCAGCTCCCAAGCTCAAGTTACTGCTGAAGAACGACAAACTCTCCGATGACATTTCTCGCAATTTCTCCAACCACGAATGGCCTGAATACCCGTTGACTGCCGACAAATATATGGATTGGATAGCCGCACTGCCCGAGGACTGTCAGATAGTCAACCTGTTCTTGTCGATGGAGACATTCGGCGAGTTCCAACGTCGCGAGAGTGGCATCCTCGACTTTATGCGTGCCCTGCCACGTTTTGCTGCCGAAAAGGGCATCTCGTTCATGACTCCCGGCGAGGCAGTCACCAAGCTGAAGCCTGTGGGCGAATTATCCGTCCCATATCCAATGTCATGGGCCGACGAGGCACGCGACGTGTCTGCTTGGAAAGGCAACTTGTTGCAGAACGAAGCGCTCGACAAACTCTATTCGATAGCAGAAAGGGTCAACATGTGTTCAGACAAGAGACTGAAACAAGATTGGGAATATCTGCAAAGCTCCGACCACTTCTACTATATGAGTACGAAGAATCTTGCTGACGGCACTGCACATGCATCTTTCAGCCCATATGAAAGTCCCTATGCCGCTTTCACCAACTACATGAATGCTTTGGCAGACTTCATCGTGCGCGTTGAGGAGCAATACCCTCTGGAGATTGAGAATGAAGAGCTCAACTCATTACTGCTCACTATACGCAACCAGGCGCAAGAGATTGAGTTGCTCAACCGCGAAGTAAAGCAGCTGCGCAACAACATCCTCACAGCCGATGACACCAACAATACGGCAGTGGAGGTGGAGAAAAAGGCCGGAGTGAAAAAAACTGCCAAAAAATCAGACACCAAGAAGTCGGTCACCAAGAAGACAACAAAGAAGTCGACTAAGAAAACGGCTGCTAAGAAGTCGGATGACAAGGCAAATACAGATGTCACTTCAGCTGAAGATTTACCGGCCTGAATGTAAGTATAAGTTACAACTGACTCACCTGTAAAAAGATTGGATGTATCTGAAATTCAGATACATCCAATCTTTTTATAGTCTAAGCTGCAGTAGTGCTTGATGCCGCCTATACTGCCAAATTGTCTTCGCGGGGAGCAATCAGTTTGTATCCCTTGCCGTGGATATTGATAATCTCGATGGAGGGGTCATCTTTAAGCAATTTACGCAGCTTTGTGATGTATACGTCCATGCTTCGAGCATTGAAGTAGTTGTCATCAACCCAAATATTTTTCAGGGCATAATTACGCTCAAGGATATCATTCATGTGTGCGCACAAGAGCACAAGGAGTTCACTCTCCTTGGTTGTAAGCTTCTTGGACACGTCACCGATGACGAGAGTCTGCTTTTGTGTGTCAAAAGTAAACTTACCTATGCGATACATTGTGATTTCCTTTTCTTTCTTGCCGCGCACACGACGTAAGATGGCACTTATACGAGACACCAGCTCTTCCATAGAGAAAGGCTTTGTCAAGTAGTCATCGGCGCCGAGGTGGAAACCTTCAAGAATATCCTCCTTCATATTTCGTGCAGTAAGGAAGATAATAGGCACATCAGCATTTACGGCACGTATCTCTTGAGCGAGCGTAAATCCGTCCTTCTTGGGCATCATTACGTCGAGAACACACAAGTCATACTTGTTCTTCAGGAACGCCTTATACCCCTTTTCTCCATCAGGGCATAAATCAACGATATACCCTTTCGCCATAAGGAACTCTCGCAGGAGCATTCCGAGGTTTTCGTCATCCTCACAAAGGAGGATAGTCAATTTGTCGTCCATAATTATATTTGTTTTATTTTCTTATTTCTAATTTAGTATATTTTAAGTTAAAAACAAATCAAACTGTAAAAAGTTGTTGAAATATACTATTATTTTAACATCATATTGCTTGACGAATGAAAATACTTTATAGACATCTGCTTTTTTGTCAAAATGTTTCTGCGGTATTTTTGAGCCGGCTAATATTTGTCGGCAGCTGCAAGTCGCATTTTGACGTATCATTCAGCTTCTGCTACCGGGAGCGTAATGCGGAATGTTGTCCCTACTCCGAGCTCGCTCTCAACCTTGATATGCCCTTTAAAGCCGGTAACAATCTTGTAAACGTATGCCAACCCAAGGCCGAAGCCTTTCACATCATGTCTGTTGCCGGTAGGCACACGATAAAATTTCTCGAAGATTTTCTTGAGATGATCCTTGCGGATACCTATTCCGTTATCTTTAACAGTGATTTCCAGTTCTTTGTCAGACGGATTGCGCGTGCTGATATATAATTGCGGCTCCACATCATCGCGCATATATTTGACGGCATTGTCAAGCAGGTTAAACAGCACGTTGGTAAAGTGCATCTCATCGACATAGACCATGGGGTTGGTAGCGGTAAGATCCATCTTCAGGTCACCTCCATACTTGTCTACCTTTATTTTAAACGAATTCACCACCTGTTCGATGACTGAATTGGCATCGACATAGTCCAGCTTCAGATTGGGGCCTCCCTTGTCAAACATTGACATTTGAAGCACTTTCTCCACTTGGAAACGAAGTCGTTTGCTTTCGGCAGTAATGACATCAGACAAGTGTTTGAGCATCGTAGGTGACTTTCTCACAGAGTCATCGGCAAGCATTTGCCCGGCGAGTGATATGGTTGAAATGGGCGTCTTGAACTCATGCGTCATGTTGTTGATAAAGTCATTCTTCATCTCCGTTATACGTTTCTGTCTGAACGCCAATATGATGGTATACAGGAAGACGATAAGCAATATCGCGGTGAATGAAAGAGTCGGAATCAAAAAGCGAATGGAGTTGAAGATATAGTCACCTCGTGTCGGGAAGTACACTCTCAAGTAATAGTGACTGTCGCTTGTCGGGAACAGCATCTGGGTATATACGTCCTTGCTGTCATCGGGTGCATCGTATCCTCCTGACTGATATATAGTTGTAGTGGCGGTAGACAATTTTATCTCGAAAGGCAATTCAACCCCGCAAGATTTCAGCTCTTCGGTGAGCTTCTTGCGAACCATGGTGGAGTCGGCACGTTCAGTGGGCAGACGGCGAGGTGCCTCGCGCAATATATTCAAGATTACCTCATTAAGCAATCCTTTCTGATATAGATACTGACTTCGTATTATCTCCTGTGCATGTTTGTATTGACTTGTGATGCCTATAGAGCTTGACATCATGGGCGTATCGCCGGAAGAGATTGACCACTGCAGGGTGCTGTCAGACACTTCCGGTGTTAAGGTAGTGGTATAATCTGAGTAGAACGCCGCTTCGATATCCCGAATATCTTCTTCGAGATAGTGAAGCGTCTCTTGACGTTCCAAATATGAGGCGGTTGCGGTGAGCGAACGACGCACATTCTCTGTGAATTGCTCATTGCGCATACGGCTCATCCTCTCCATATACATAATCTGTATGTAGATGAGGCCTCCGAAAGTCAGAGCCATAACCACCGTTAATATCCAAATAATAGACTTCTTCATTTACATTTATTAACAACTATAGTCAAAAAATGTTTATTCTTACTTGCAATTTGACTATGGCTGTTTTAACATTTAAATGCAAAATTAACAATTAAATGTGAAAACAACAAACAACTCGAACAGAAAAAATATATTCGTTTGGCAAATAATTGTGTATATAATGTCAACCGACTTATATTGCACACTAAATCAACCGTTTGCTTCGAGATTAAGCAGGTACTTTTTGGCACACATACCTCCGGCATATCCTCCAAGCGAACCATCAGACGCAATAACTCTGTGGCAAGGGAGAAATATGGATAGCGGATTAGCGGCAATAGCAGAGGCGACAGCCCTTATTCCGTGAGGTAATCCTATTGCACTTGCCACACTTCTATATGACAATGTTTCGCCGTATGGTATTTCTTGTAGGAATGACCGAACCTTATTTTGAAAGTCAGTGCCTGACAATAACAAAGGTATATCAAATTCAGTTCGTCTATGAGCAAAATACTCCTTCAGCTCTTTAATTGCTGCGTTAATGACTGAATTATCTGCCGACTCATGGTTTTCGTAATCAATGTTCGCATTGGACTCTTCCGTCATGCCGGAATAACCGGTTGGCACCCTATCGGAGGTGATGAATCTATGAAGACGCTTGATGTTTGAGATAAGACGCTTGCTACCAATCCAATCGCACATACACAACTTACCGCCGTAAGCAACCAACAATAACTGACCACAAGGCGATTGAAACAGAAATTTCGTATTAAAGAAATTCAGTTCCTCCTTTAAGTCCTCTTGTTCAATCAAAATTTTTCTCATCAAAAATTCTCGCGTCAAGATTGTCTGTGTACACAAATACAATTCATACCAACTCCGGGCGGGAATTGGTATGAATTGTATTTGTAGGTAATAGAGTATAGTCAGGCAAATGCCGGCAACGATCAGTCGTCGAAGCGATTTTTGTCTTTTGCCGGGTTGGAGAAATATAATTCGCCCTCTATGTATTCTTGCGCAGCAATGAGAGTCGGCTTGGGCAACTTCTCATAGAAGCGTGATATTTCGATTTGCTCACGATTTTCAGACACCTCCTCCATGTTGTCGGTAGAGGCAAATTCCTGAAGTTTCTTTTCCAGGTCTTTCTTCATCTCCACTGCAATCTGGTTAGCGCGTTTGCCGATGATACATACGGTTTCATAGACATTGCCGGTAGGTTTAGCCATGGCAATCATGTCGCGAGTCACGGTGTTTACGGGAGCTTTTGTCTTCTTGTAGTCCATATTTGAATTTAGAAATTACTTTTCTTGATTTTATTTTCTGCTTCTCGGAGCATGGTGTCTGCCTCTTTTCTGTTTTTTGAATCCGGGAAGTTGTTGACGTATGAGTAGTATTCGTCTATGACATCACGATATCGATCAGCCTGACGCTCGGCGACACTTTGTCGTGCCTCTTGATATTTAGCCTTAAGTTTGAGCCATTCAAGCTCTTCGCGATATTTAGAATAGGGATACTGACGCAAGGCGTTGTCTACCACTATGACACAACTTTCATAGTTGTTGCCCATATAAGTGCCGAGGTTGTAGTAAAGTTGTGCATTCTCCAGCTCCTTGAATGTCAGCTTGTCTTGGAGCTCGAAGATGGCATTTCGTGCAGACTCCACTCTATCGCTCTTGGGGAAGTAATCAATAAAGCCTTGCAGCTCCTCTATAGCCTTGAGTGTCTCTGTCTGGTCGAGCTGAGACACCGGCGAGTCGAGATAGTATCCGTATCCGGCATAGTATCGTGCATCTTCAGTATAAATACCTTTCGGATATCGGTTATAGTAGCTTTTGAAGTATACGCCCGAGTTGAGATAATCTTTGCTGTTATAGTAGCTCATAGCGAGCAAGTACAATGCTTCTTCACCTTTGGCACTACCTTTGAGCGGTGTGATGAGATCGCCAAGTAAGGTGTAGGCCTGTACATACTTACCTTCATCGTATGCCTTTTTAGCATAATCATATTTCACATTGATGTCGTGGCTCTTGATTACACGTGAGTATTCGCTACACCCGGTGAGCACTGCAAGCGCCGCGACTGCTGTGACCAACAATGTGATTATCTTAGTATTACGTACCATTAATGATAATATTCTTCTTGCTCGGATTATATCTCAAAACTGCATTACATCATATCCGTAAATTCACACAATATATAATAACCCGGGTCATTCAATATGTATGTGCACAATTATGGCTATGCGTACGCCGCTTTGAACTGCAAAATTAATATTTTTTTCTGAAATGGCAAAATCTTTAATGAAAACTATGCTAAATCAATTTTTTTTGCTAATTTTACACCTTGAAATTTACGGCAATCGCCGTCAGGAGAGGTTTTTGTGCCCCGTCGACCGGCCTTTTTTATTGGTTAGTCGGCATACAAACACCTGAATATCAATATTGTTATAATCCAATATATCGTGGCAAAATACGACGAAAAAGGTTATTACGAAGACGATGCGGCCTACGAAGACTCGCAAGATAAATTCGAGCATACGCCGAAGAAACAGACTAAGAAGCGTACGGCGAAACAGCTAAAGAAGCGAGGCACCGGTTTCGTAAGCCGACATCCCATCATATCCAATTTGGTCATAATAATTATTGTGGCCATACTCGGTCTGTTTATCGCATACTTGAGTTTGGGTCTGTTTACCAACCATGGCGAGAGTGATCAAGTGCCACGTGTGATAAACTTAAGCTACTCTGAAGCAGTGGCCAAGCTGCACGATGCCGGGTTCAAAGTAGAGATAAAAGACTCCGTACATATCGATGACGTAAGGCCGGGAGCGGTGGTTGACCAATTCCCGAATGCCGGTTCTATGGTAAAACCCGGTCGAAAAATATACTTGTACATCAATGCGCTGCATCCCATGGAGGTAATCATAGATCCCGGTACGGCATCCAACAAGCCTGCTCTGTATGATAACAGCGAGCGTCAAGCCATGGCCAAGCTGCAAGAGTTGGGCTTTAAGAAGATTAAAGTAGAGTATGTGCCCGGCGTTGACAATAAAGTGTTTGAAGTGCTTGCCAATGGTAAGCGCGTCAAGAAGATGCAATCCGTGCCTTTAAATGCTTCCATCATCTTGCGTGTACACCAAAAGAGTTCTCCCGTATCCGATAATACCCCCTATTATCCGGGCATGTACAGCAGTCAGGACTCCAACAGTATCAGCAGCGATGCCGACGAGGCTGCAGACCACGACTATCTCAATGAAGAAGCCGGAAGCTCTTCATCTGAAGAATCATATAATTCTCATTTGGAATGAGTCGGGATATCGATAAGCAGTCAATGCCGTCTGTAAGTAAAGACAATAATAATAAGGCAGTTGTTTGCGAAGATGAAGTGGATGCATCTGCCATCGGTGAAGATATAGACGAACTTGCCGATGAAGATGATGGCTCGACAGACTACTCTTACCAGCTGATAACCGACTCTACCGGCCGTGAGCGATATGAGCATTATCGTTTTGTCGCCGATAAAGGTCAGACTC
>N._stephensi_709_foregut__coassemble_330_pt1 | contig 18356 bp, 10 predicted proteins | sample N__stephensi_709_foregut__metabat2_high_PE_009 | metagenome-assembled genome bin N | reverse complement strand
TATATAGGCTGAGATGCCGTCACCACCTCTGCTATCTGACGAGCTTTTATCCGATCCGAATCTTTATATGATATGACAGGCATGACTATACCTACTGCTATTATATAAAGCGCAAATACGACTGATATAAGACCTCTTAATACCCGTCGTGTCAGTATATTGTGCTTAATCAGCCGGACGGCATACCACCCCAAGCCATATGCCATAAAAGGATACATCGGCAGCAGATAGACACTCCGTTTGCTTTTCGGAATACAATAGAATATGAACACCATGAGTGCGGCTATCAAGGCGAACCGTGCCTCCGGCGTCATTTGCTTCCACAATGTCTTCCAATAGCGCAATTTGCCTATTGCACTGCGTACCGGCTTAAATATCAAGCTAAGCAGTATTGCCGCAGACCATGGCAACAGGCCGATTAAAACGGAGTAGAAATTATAAACCAGATTGTGCTCATGGCTCTCATATGTCATACTCCCGGTGAAGCGGCCGAAGTTTTCCTCCATGGCCAATGTCAGGAAGCGTTCGCCTCCTTGTGTGTATGCGGCATAATACCAAAGCAGCGGAAGTATCAGGCTCAATATGCTTATCAGCAGGCATAACCCGGTGACTTTGAAGAAATTGCCCCGCTTAAGCATTCGCCATATCCAATAAGCTCCAACCGGCAGAATAGTTGCTATCGGGCCTTTGGTGAGTACACCTCCGCTCATACATAGTGTCGCAATAAGCAAGTAGGCTGCGATATGTTTCGTCTGCCCACTATAAAACAGAGCCATCATCGCACCCACCATAAATGTAGTCAGCACCATATCAACGCGAGCTATCGTGCCGGCACGTATCATCTCGAAGCAAGTCAATGCCATAGATGCACATAACAACCCATATCTATTGGTGGATATAAATGATGATGACATTTTGGCGTCCTCGCTCGTTACCGAGTAGCGCCTGCCGCAGAATTTTGCCGTCAGAATAAGCAATATAGTGAGCGACAATATCGACGGCAAACGTGAGGTAAACTCCGTGACATGCCCCAAAGGTAGAGAGAACAAGGAGACCAACCAGTGAAACATCGGTGGCTTGAACGCCATATCACCCGAAGCATCTATCGGCAATACCCAATTGTCGGATGAAAGCATTGTCATAGCCACTATTGCCTCACGTGGTTCACCCTTGGTTGTGTAGTCCGAAAATGCGGTACACAGACACAATATAAAGAACAATGCCACCCACAGTAACCACTGATGTGACAAGGAGTTGGATAATCTTTGTGAGTCTGACATACGTGTCATAAAATATGCTGTCAATTTTTGCTGCCACAAAATTACAAAAAAATCACAAGTCAAACAAATCGACCCGTCTTTAAATCGATGAAAATTGAGGCAATATTGCCTGTATCGAAAAAAAATGTTAATTTTGCAGCAAATTCAGAGGAATTATTTGTTTCCCATGGTAAAACTTTTCACAAGGCTTATTGTTATATATTTGTCATTTCGCGATTTATTCGCAATATTAGATCTTAACAATTGCTGACAGAAGTTAATAGCCTTATTGAAAGGTTGATAGATAAGAGATTATTAAACAATTATAGTTCAAGCATGATGTAAATACGCATTTACCGCCATTTGGACTATAAGCTCGGTATAATAGAAAAATATAGATTATGAGCAAAGAGAAAAAGTTCATGACCTGCGATGGTAATCAAGCAGCTGCTCACATCAGCTATATGTTTAGCGAAGTGGCTGCCATTTACCCGATTACACCATCTTCCACTATGGCTGAATACGTGGATGAGTGGGCAGCAGCAGGACGCAAAAACATCTTCGGAGAGACAGTCATGGTTCAGGAAATGCAAAGTGAGGGTGGTGCAGCCGGTGCTGTGCACGGCTCACTTCAAGCCGGTGCTTTGACCACTACATACACCGCTTCTCAAGGTCTGCTCCTGATGATTCCTAATATGTATAAGATTGCCGGTGAGCTGCTTCCTTGCGTATTCCATGTCTCTGCTCGTACATTAGCTTCGCATGCCCTTTGTATCTTCGGTGACCACCAGGATGTAATGTCTACTCGTCAGACCGGATTTGCAATGTTGGCTGAAGGCTCTGTACAGGAGGTGATGGATTTGGCAGGTGTTGCACATCTCTCAACTATCAAGAGCAGAGTGCCCTTCGTCAACTTCTTTGACGGCTTCCGCACATCACACGAGATACAAAAGATTGAGGCTATTGACCAGGATGATTTGGCCCCGCTGATTGACCAAAAGGCACTGGCCGAGTTCCGTCAGCGTGCACTTAACCCGGGAAATCCGGTAATGCGCGGCATGGCCGAGAACCCGGACGTCTTCTTCCAGCACCGCGAGAGCTGCAACCCCTACTACGAGAATGTGCCCGGCGTAGTTGAGGAATACATGAATGAGATATACAAGCTCACAGGACGTAAATACGGCTTATTCGATTACTACGGAGCACCCGATGCTGAAAAGATAATCATCGCTATGGGTTCTGTGACTCAAGCTATCAAGGAGACAATAGACTATCTGACAGACAAAGGTGAGAAGGTCGGCCTCGTAAGTGTGCACCTGTATCGTCCGTTCAGCGCAAAGCACTTCCTCGCCGCTATACCGACCACTGCCAAGCGTATAGCCGTACTTGATCGCACCAAAGAACCCGGAGCCAACGGAGAGCCCCTCTATCTCGATGTCAAAGACTGCTTCTATGGCAAGGCCGATGCACCCGTTATCGTCGGCGGTCGATATGGCCTCGGCTCAAAAGACACAACCCCGGCTCAAATACTTGCCGTATACGAGAACCTCGCTCTGCCCGAGCCGAAGAATGGTTTCACCATTGGTATCGTAGACGATGTGACATACAGCTCCCTGCCCGTAGGAGAAGAGATTGCTTTGGGCGGTGACGGCATGTTCCAAGCTAAATTCTACGGCCTTGGTGCCGATGGCACGGTAGGTGCCAACAAGAACTCCGTGAAGATTATTGGTGACAATACCGATAAGTATTGTCAGGCATACTTCTCATATGACTCCAAGAAGTCGGGCGGCTTCACATGTTCTCACTTGCGCTTCGGCAATCATCCTATACGTTCCACCTATCTGGTGACAACACCTAACTTCGTGGCTTGTCACGTACAGGCTTACCTGCACATGTATGATGTGCTTCGCGGCTTGCAAAAGGGCGGCACATTCTTGCTTAACACTATCTGGGAGGGCGATGAACTGGCAAAGAACTTACCCAACAAGGTGAAAAAATATCTGGCTACCAACGACATAACTCTGTATTACATAAATGCTTCAAAGATAGCTCAAGAGATAGGTCTGGGCAACCGCACCAACACTATATTGCAGTCAGCTTTCTTCCGTATCACAGAGGTTATACCGGTAGAGTTGGCTGTCGAGCAGATGAAGAAGTTCATCAACAAGTCATACGGTAAGAAGGGCGAGAACATCGTCAATATGAACTATCAGGCAGTAGACCGCGGTACTGAATACCACAAGCTTGATGTAGACCCGGCTTGGGCCAATCTGTCTGTTGATGAGGAAAAGGTGGATGATGCGCCGGAGTTCATCACCAACGTAGTACGTCCTATCAATGCGCAAGATGGCGACCTGCTCCCGGTGAGTGCATTCAAGGGTATAGAAGATGGCTCATGGCAACCCGGCACTGCCGCATACGAAAAGCGCGGTGTGGCTGCCTTTGTGCCCGAATGGCTGCCCGAGAATTGTATTCAATGCAACAAGTGTGCATTCGTGTGTCCTCACGCTGCAATACGTCCTTTCGTGCTCACCGAGCAAGAAATGTCTGAAGCTCCGTTCGGTGACGAGCACTCTATCCCGGCTATCGGCAAGACATTCGCCGGAATGCGCTTCGTTCAGCAAGTAGATGTACTTGACTGTCTGGGATGCGGCAACTGTGTCGACGTTTGTCCCGGTAAAAAGGGTGTCAAAGCTCTCGAGATGAAGCACATCGAAACACAGCTTGATGAGGATGTAAATTGGGAATATTGCGTCAAGAAAGTAAGCAGCAAGCAGAACCTTGTAGACGTGAAGCTCAATGTCAAGAACAGCCAGTTTGCCACACCCCTGTTTGAGTTCTCGGGCGCCTGCTCCGGCTGTGGTGAGACTCCTTACGTAAAACTCATCACACAACTCTTTGGCGATCGTCAGATAGTCTCCAACGCAACCGGCTGCTCATCAATATACTCCGGCTCCGTACCTTCGACACCTTATTGCAAGAACGAGAAAGGTGAAGGTCCGGCATGGGCTAACTCCCTGTTTGAAGACTTCTGCGAGTTCGGTCTTGGTATGACTCTCGCTTATGAGAAGATGCGTGCACGCCTTGTAGCATATCTCTCCGAGATGATTGCATCAGACAAGACATCTGAAGCATACAAGGATGCTGCGCGTCAGTGGCTTGACAGTAAGGAAGATGCCGATGCTTGCCGCGAGGCAGTCGATAAGCTGTTGCCACTGGTTGAGGAAAGCGCGAATGCCGGCTGCCCGGTATGTAGTAACATACTTAATCTCAAGCAGTATCTCAACAAACGTTCTCAATGGATTATCGGTGGCGACGGCGCAAGCTACGATATAGGCTTCGGCGGACTCGACCATGTCATCGCTTCCGGCAAGAACGTCAACATTCTCGTACTCGATACAGAGGTTTACTCCAATACCGGCGGTCAGGCTTCAAAAGCTACCCCGATAGGAGCTATTGCCAAATTTGCCGCTTCAGGTAAGCGCATCCGCAAGAAGGATCTTGGCCTTATAGCAACAACATATGGCTATGTATACGCAGCTCAGGTGGCTATGGGTGCTGACAACGCGCAGACGCTAAAGGCAATCCGCGAGGCTGAAGCATACGACGGTCCCTCAATCATCATTGCTTATTCACCCTGTATCAATCACGGATTGAAGGCAGGTATGGGTCACGCTCAGGCTGAAGAGCAACGCGCCGTAGAATGTGGCTATTGGCAATTGTGGCGCTACAATCCGGCACTCGAGGCCGAGGGCAAGAACCCGTTCAGCCTTGACTCAAAAGAGCCGCAATGGGATAAGTTTGCCGACTTCCTCAAGGGCGAAGTCAGATATGCTTCCGTACTCAAGCAGTACCCGGTTGAGGCAGCCGAACTGTTCCAGGCAGCCGAAGAGAATGCCAAGTGGCGCTATAACAATTATCGCCGTTTAGCGCGTCAGCAATGGGGCGTGGAACCCGAAGCATAATTGCTTAAGAAAGTACTGACAACCTATATAAAGGGGTGTATCGGAGTGGCGATACACCCCTTTTAATAAGTATAAATAGTTGTTAAACAAATATGAATAGTTCTTTTTTAAGTGCCGCTTTTAGTTTTGCTACTGAACAGATTGCAAGTTAATTTCCATAGATACTTATATATCTCGGCGAATATGAACAATGATGGGAAATAGATGCACAGGGTTACGGCTAATGAAAGATCCAGTCCGTGCATCAACATATACGTGATGGAGCGCAACAACGGGTGTGATGCAAATATATAAGGACTCATCTTGCCTATATATATCCAGCAGTTACGCCACCCGGGTATGCGGTTTGATACCTTGGCCAATACCATAAACACCCCTACGGCAGCTATGATTGACCATTGCCAACTATATATGTTCATTGTGGCCGGAATAAATGAAAGCACGGCGAGTGCCAATAGAGCATAGAACAGCCATTTATTGAAATATCGATGACGACTGTACCAAATGCCGATGGCAAAGACGAATATCCACCCTATGCAGTTATGACGCATCCATTGAGTATCCCATACCATAAATTGTGCTGCTATACACAAGGCGGCAACCACCAATAGCCAATAGTTCCGTTTCCCCTTAAACAAAAGCAAGTAAATAATATACAGCTGCATTGTGAGACCGAAATACCAATAAACACCCGGTGAAGGTTGGATAGCCGGATATGTGAGGTTGGACAACAATGTCTGTGTGGCTAACGGACTAAGTATCTGTTGCCATGTCAGACTATTGAAGCATAGATAGACCGCCTCATTGTACATGAGGAATAATATGGTGCCGGGGAGCATCAACAAGAATAACTTCTTGTAGTTGGAGCATATAAAATGCTTTGCAGAGAAGTGCGCATCGATGGTCGGCGTCTGTTCATACTTTTTTACCAGACCATATCCTGACAAGAACATAAACACCGTCACGCCATACCACCCGAAAAATGAAAGCAGGTCGCAAATTGTCTTGATTGAAAGGGTGTTGATGTCTAAAATCTCGTTGACATTTTTGCGCAAAAACAAGAATTCATTTTCGCGAGTAATCCCACCTATAAGGTGACACCGATTGTGCAATGCTATAAAGATGATAGCCAATCCTCTCATTATCAAAGAGCAGTCACGCGATATGTTGATATCAATCAGTTTCATGCTGCAAAATTACAATTATTTTTTTTATGGGAGTGCCCCAAAAGATAATTAGTCGAAAAATATATCCGATAGTACACCATAGAGGTCAATTTAATTAATTGACAGCCTACTTATCAGTCCGGCTCTAATACTTTGAGGGTATTGCAAGGGTCAACCTACCTGTTTGAATATATAAAATTATTAAAAATTACTACCTTTTAAGTATTGTAAGGGTAGAGATATGGTTGTAATTTTGCAGTCGAAAAACTGACGAACTAATGAATATCAACAAATCGGCTGCAACAGCATTGTTATTCACCGCAGCTGCCGCACTCACTGCATCGGCTGCAAACAATGTTGAGCAAGCCACTTTTACCAAGGCTGACAGCATAGCTCTGTCACAAGCTCAAAACAAGATTTCAGCGTGGAATCGCTTGCATGTAGGCGGTTATGGTGAGGTCGTAATGTCTCGTAACTTCTATAGTGACAACTACTTACGCTATACTCAACCCAATATGTACAAGGGAGGAAGCCACGGACGCTTTGACTTGCCGCATGTGGTCATATATCTGGGATACGATTTCGGCAAAGGTTGGTCTTTCTCATCAGAGATAGAGTTTGAGCATGGTGGCCCGGAGGCAGCAGTCGAGATTGAGACTGAAGAAGCCGGTGAATATGAAACGGAAGTGGAACGTGGGGGCGAAGTGGCTCTCGAACAGTTCTATATCCAAAAGGAATTCATGCCGCAACTCAAGATGCGTGTCGGTATGCAGGTTGTCCCCGTAGGTGGCACAAATGCACATCATGAGCCAAATCAATTCTTTGGCGTATATCGCCCGGAGGGAGAGAATACCATTATGCCATGTACATGGCACGAGATAGCCGTTTCATTGTCCGGTAGAGCCGGTGACTGGTACTACATGGCCATGTTCTTGCCCGGATTGGACTCCGAGCGCTTCGGTAATCAATCATGGATACATGACGGTTCAGCATCTCCCTTTGAGTTTAAGATAGCAAACAACTATGCTTTTGCCGCTCGTGTAGACAATTACAGTGTCCCGGGACTGCGCATCGGTTTGAGCGGATACGTAGGTAACTCGTTCCGTAACACACTCTACCCGACATCATCTGAGAAAAATAATGGTATCCACGGCACGGTGACAATCGCCTCAATCGACTTTAAGTATGACAATTACGGATGGTTGGCACGCGGCTCATTTGACTGGGGACACCTCGGTGATGCAGCCCACATAAGCAAGTTCAACATCGCCATGTCCAAGAACTCCACATCAAAGCGCCAGGAAGTGGCCTCTGATGCTATAGCCGCCGGTGTCGAAGTTGGTTACGACATTTTCCGTCTTATACCCAAGATGAGAGCTGATAACCAGAAGTTCTACCTCTTTGGCCGATATGATTATTATGACTCAATGGCCAAGATGGAGAAATCACAGCCGCTCGAATGGTGTGGACGTCACAAAATCAGTGCCGGTGTCAACTGGTATCCGATACCTCAAGTGGTGATAAAGGGCGACTACACATACGGCATACTAAAGAGCCAATTCAACAATGAGCCGGCTATCAATCTCGGCATAGCATACGTTGGTTGGTTCAAGTGATTTACAATCACACGGAGCTGACAATAAAACAGAAAAACAAAAACAAAATATATTATGAAGATTTCAAAGTATTTGATGATTGGAGCACTCGCACTCTTCGCTGCAAGCTGTTCTGATGACAATGACGAGCCCAATGTAGAGCAACTCTCCGAAAAGGAGCAGACACTGCAAAAGGCTACTAATGACTATGTGGATCACACCGTACTTCCTACCTACAGCAAGATGGCCGATGCAGCCATCCGTATGCAGGAGTTGTGCCACACAATGCAGGATAAGCATACTGCCGGAACACTTACTGAAGCAGACGTCAGAGCTGCCGGTGAGGCTTGGAAAGAGGCTCGTAAATATTGGGAGCTGAGCGAGGCATTCCTTTTTGGTCCCGCTGCCAACCACAACATTGACCCCCACATTGACTCATGGCCCCTCGATAAGGCTGCTATGGATAGACTCTTGACTCAAATACGCAACGGCGAAACATGGACTCTGGAGAATAACGGCGGTTACGGCCTTATCGGCTTCCACGCTGTAGAGTATATGCTCTTCGAGCTCAGCGCTGATGAGAATAGCTCAAAGGTTCACTCAACCAACTATACTGCCGAGGAGATGGAGTACCTCGTAGCTGTTGCCGATGACTTGTGTCAGCAGTGTGTATGCCTTGAGGCTTGTTGGGCAGGTACTGATAACCTCAGTGAGAAGAAACAAGCTATCCTCGAAGAGGCAGACCTCGACTATGACGAGAACTATGGTCGGGAGATGAAGAATGCACATCAGCCCGGTTCACGCTTCAAGACTTATCAGGAGTGTGCTGAGGAGATTATCCAAGGCTGCATCGACATCGCCGACGAGGTTGGCAACACCAAGATTGGCCGCCCGCACCTCGGATCTACACAAGAAGACAAGAACTACATTGAGTCACCTTACTCACTGAACTCAATCGAGGACTTTGCTGACAACATCCGTTCAATCAAGAACGCATATTGCGGTTCAGTAAGCGGTGATGCATCAGTAAGCGACTACATCAAGAGCATTGATGCCACTGTAGACAATAATGTGCGTAAGTGCATCGACGATGCAATTGCAGCTATCGAGCTTATCCCCGAGCCGTTCGCAAAGAATGCCGCCGGTTCAGTCACCGAGGCTGCAGTAAAAGCTGCCGGTGAAACTTTGGTAGAGGCTCTCGAAGAGGCTAACGCTATTATTTCACGCCGCTAAAATCGAAACGTATACGAAAATACATGAGTAAAAACGTATTTGTAACATCTATGATGCTCGCAGCTATGGCTGTGAGCATCACGTCATGTTCAGACGACGAGATAAAAAATGAGGAAAACCCCATTGCGAGTGAACTCCCCGAATGGTATTACGCCGGCGGAGAGTTAGGCACCACAATGTTGGCTACCTCAAATGTCTTTGAGCAGCCCTCTCCGGCGGTTGACCAACAAGGTTTTTATCAGTCCTTCAAGAATGGTGAGGCACTGTTTGAGAAGCCCTTTATGACCAATCAAAGCGGTGTGCGCAGTGGTTTGGGCCCGGTATATGTTCGCTCCTCTTGTCAACATTGCCACCCCAACTACAGCCATGGCGCACGCATCCCGGAGGGATCGTTCAAGACAACCGATATAGGCAACGGCTGTCTGCTTGTGGTCTATGACCCCGCGACAGACGCTTATGTAACTTGGCTTGCAGGTATGCCTCAGAGTCATGCCGTAGCTCCCTTCAAAGCTCCCTTGGATGAGTCAAAGATTACCGTCAAATGGATTAATGCCACTGACGAATGGGGCAATAAGTTTGATGACGGCGAGACATATGAGCTTCAGTATCCCGAAGTATCCATGCCCAAGGAGGCTATATATGTTGTAAATCAGGGCTATCAGCTCCCCGGCGACTATGTAGTCAAGCTTGAGTCAACTATCGGAATATATGGCACAGGCTTGCTCGATGCAATTACAGAGGCTGATATACTGGAGCAATATCGTTTGGAGGAAAGAGACGGCTATATGACTAATGGCCTCAATCCGGCTTTCTACAGCGGTGGCACATGGAACTCCATGTATGCCAATACGCTTCAAGGTGACGGCACTCCGTATGTACGCCGCTTTACATACGCTCTGTCACGCGGACCGCTGCAAGATGCAGCCGGTGCGAACGCTATCTGGAACATCACTAATGTGACACGTTCCGACCGTCGTTACCACTACCTTGATGCAGCCGGGACATATGCTCAATACTCTGCAAAGGATCCGGATGTGCAAGCCGGGTTTGAGCAATATCTGTTGCGTATAGACCCCAATCACAATCACCCGACTTATTGGACCGGTACCATGGAGGAGCGCATCTTGGCATATTTGAATGACAAAAGCCTCGACGCCGAGATGTCAGATGATGAGTATACCGACCTCATGGTATGGCATCGCGGATTGGCAGTTCCGGCAGTCAGAGATATCGATGACCCGGATGTGATACGTGGTAAAGAGCTTTTCTCACAGATAGGTTGTGACTATTGTCATAGGCCGAGCTGGACAACCGGTCCGGATAATATCGCAGACCCGGCCAAGTTCTTCAAGGACGGAGACTTGCCCCGTTATCCCAATCAAAAGATATGGCCTTATACCGATATGGTACAGCATAAATTGCACATGGCTTCAGACATTCGCACCGGATGGTGCCGTACTACTCCATTGTGGGGACGCGGATTGCATCAGAAGGTTACGGGCAGCGCGACAGCAGACCGACTGCACGACTGTCGCGCACGCACAACTATGGAGGCAATCATGTGGCACGGATACTCTTCACAGAGTGATGCTCGCTACAGCATAGAGCAGTTCCGCAAATTGCCCAAGAAAGACCGCGATGCAATTATCCGCTTCGTAGACGCAATTTAATACGCTTTCAATGAAAAAACACAGGCTACAGTATAGTGAAATATGCTGTAGCCACAATTTTACCATAATTAAGCAAGGGGAACGTGTCCTATATGGATTAGCCCCGGGTACAGATATGTCACGGAAGCCATTTACACTCATTATACATATATCATTAGTCATAATCATCATCGGTGCTTTGGTTACGCATTTTTGCGGAATTCAAGGGGAGGTAACTCTTCATACTGATGGTAAGCCGACAGACCATTTTGAGAAATCGTCCGGTCCGGGCGAAGGTAGGTTTCCATTTCAGGTAAGTCTGAAAGACTCGGATATTGACTTCTATCCGGGCACAACGACCCCTATGGATTTTCGCAGTACCCTCATTATTGGCAAGCACACCATACAGGTATCTATGAACAAGGTAGGGGAGTACGACAACTGGCGATTCTATCAATCGGGTATCAGCCCGGACAGTTCAACGCTTGCAGTGAGTCACGACCCATGGGGCACCGGTATTACCTATTGCGGCTACATACTGTTGGGCATAGGTATGCTGGGGTTCTTTCTTCAGAAGCGCACGGCATGGCGTTCTCTCTTACGCAAACGAAAAGTTGCAAGTACTTTATTACTGATTATGGCAGCCGGGAGTGCCTCCGCTGCAGATACGGAATTGCCTTGCATGCAGCGGCCTCTCGCTGCTAATTTAGGTAAAGCATACGTCTATTGGAACGACCGTATTTGCCCTCTACAGACAATGGCATTTGATGTCACGGCAAAATTATATAAGTCGGGCAGCTATAAGGGGATGACCCCGGAGCAGGTGCTCAGCGGATGGTTGTTCTATTATGATGTTTGGGAGCGTGACTATAATGCGACTCACGAAGCGATGACACCGGCCGATCCGCAGCATCTCACCAAGAAAGAGCGAGACGAGGCTGAACGAAGGGTGCTCATACAGTGGTTAGGCACCGGGGAGGCTTTCAAGATTTATCCGTACATTGCCGCTGATGGACATACTGAATGGTTGTCGCTTACCGGCCACCGTCCATCGCGCATGTCGCTTGAGCAATGGACCTTCATGCAGAACACTATGACGGATATGAAAGAATTGCTCTTGCATGGTAAAAACATTGAAGCCAATGATGTCGTAACCCGACTGATAGAGGGACAACGCAAATATGCAGGTACAGAAGTTTTGCCGTCAGAAGCAAAGATGAAGGCAGAACGCCTTTATAATCGTTCCTCACGCCCTCTGTGGGCCGGTCTGTCGGCTCTCGTTTTGGCTATTATGTACTTTTATGTAGCACTCAAAGGCATAACACTCAAACGCATATATCGGATTTTACTCATCTGCATATCAACTGTTCTGCTCATTTATATTGCTTGGATTATGGGCATGTTATGGTGGATAGGTAATCATCTGCCCCTGTCCAATGGTCCGGAGACTATGATGTTTATGGCCTTGGCATCGTTGCTGGGAGCCGTTATGTGCCGAACATATATGCTTCGAGGTGCTATAACGGCAGTTGGTGCGATGGCTCTGTTTGTTGCTGCCATGGGGGGTAAGACACCTCAAATAGGAGCTTTGATGCCGGTGCTCGCAAGTCCGCTCCTATCCGTGCATGTCATGCTGGTTATGACCTCATATGTGTTGTTTATGCTTACAGCTGTTCTCTCCGGAGTGGCTCTGTGTTCGCACAACAATGAGCGCAAGATTGAGCTGTGCCGAATTAATCGGATTATACTTCTACCGGCCGTCTTTCTGCTTGCCGGCGGCATTTTTGTCGGCGCTGTGTGGGCCAATCAATCATGGGGACGATATTGGGGATGGGACCCGAAGGAGACATGCGCACTTATTACTCTCATAATATACTCCATACCGCTTCATTGGGCTATGCCGAAGACGAAATATTTGCCGATAAGATTGAACTGCTTCAGCCGTCCTCGACCGCTGCACATCTATCTTTTGTGTGCCATATTGTCAGTGCTTTTCACCTACTTCGGAGCTAACTATCTGCTGCCGGGTCTGCACAGTTACGCCTAAGTAAAGCTACCGGGGTGTCGTCTGCCACAGATAAGTTTGGGTGAGATAATTTTTTTTTGTAATTTTGCAGTCTGATGGTTGAAGAGAAGAATTCAAGTAGAGGACAAGCAAAAAGCTTCGGGGGTAATAACTCACGAAGCGATATGTATGCTGCCAAGCGTAAAAATCAGAGCGCTGAATATGATGAAAATCTCGATGATGAGTTTTCACAAAGCATGTATTACGATAATATAGAGTCAGCCGAGTCTGACAACAACGAGTCGGGGAAAACTTCCTCTAAAACACCATTGCCCAACCCATGGTGGGTGCTTCTTCATCTGCTTATCAATCCCAAAATGGGGTGGCGCAAGTTAAAGAAGATACCATATCAGCGTGATGACTTCGCTCGTGTTGTTTTCTATCCGCTGTTGGCAGTCTTGGCGGTGAGCCGTTTTGTCGACTTATTATATTACAATGAAGTGTCCATAGCGCCACTATTGCAGCAAGCAATAGCCGGCTTTGTGTCCTTCTTCGGAGGATACTTTCTCGTCGGTATGTTGGCACGCAGTTTCTTGCCAACGCAGGCAAGAACCAAGATAGTGAAGCGTTTCGGGCAGATATACATAATGTCGATTATGTCTGTCTTGGTAATGTGCGGCATCTTGTCTGAGTTATTGCCCTGGCTCGGAATGTTGTTGACAGTGCCTCCGATTTATTGCTGTTATATTTTGGCCAAAGGTATCAAGTGCCTCCGAATTCCGGAGCGTGAGACAATGCCCACAATGGTGCTGATGATTGTATTATGTCTCGGCATACCTATAGCCATATATGTACTACTGACTTCACTCATGCCGTCAGCCTAATTTTTTGTCATAATGAAACAAAGTCAAGTCAATATAAAAAACAAACGTGCCACATTCGACTATGAGATTACTGACACGTATACTGCCGGCATAGTACTCACCGGTACCGAGATTAAATCCATACGTCAGGGCAAGGCTTCGCTCGTCGATACCTATTGCATAGTGCAAAACAATGAGGTTTGGGTTAAGAATATGTATATCGCCGAGTACTTCTACGGCACATACAATAACCATGTTGAGCGACGCGACCGCAAATTATTGCTCAATAAAAAGGAGATAGCCAAGCTGATGCGTTCAGGGGCGGAAGCCGGATTTACGATAGTCCCTCTCCGGCTTTTTATCAACGAGCGCGGTTTGGCAAAATTGGTGATTGGTGTGGCTCGAGGCAAGAAGACGTATGACAAGCGCCAAAGCATAAAGGAGCGGGAAGACAAGCGTTCGCTCGACCGCATATTCAAGAATAAATGATAAGCGCGCCTTCCCACAAGCATAGTTTGGTTTTGTAATAGATATTAGATGAGTAGATTAGAAAGAAGATGGAATTGATAAAACATGAGTGTGGAGTGGCGATGATAAGGCTGCTCAAGCCGTTGGATTATTATCGTCGGAAGTATGGGACATCGCTATATGGCCTTAACAAGCTGTATTTGCTTATGGAGAAGCAACATAACCGCGGTCAGGAAGCTGCCGGTATAGGATGTGTCAAGATGAATGTCCCTCCCGGCAACGAATATATTTTTCGTGAACGTGCCGAGGGAAGCGGTGCCATTCAAGAGGTGTTTGACACAGCTCACCACGCCATAGATGATGCTCGCCGACGCGGCGACTTGTCAGTGCCTTTTGAAGGTGAGGTGTACATGGGTCATTTGCGATACAGCACTACCGGTCGTTCCGGGTTGAGTTTTGTACACCCTTTTATGCGGCGTAATAACTGGTCTGCCCGCAATCTCTTGTTGTGCGGTAACTTCAATATGACTAATGTCGATGAAATATTTGACGAGATAACTGCCACCGGCCAACACCCCCGTCTATATGCCGACACGTTTATTTTGCTTGAGCAGTTAGGGCATGCTTTGGACCGTGAGAATGAGCGTCTGTTTGAGATATATCATGAGTTGGGACAGTCAGGGCTGGAGTTGGCCGGCTCGATAGCCAAAGACTTGAATGTCGCAAACATGCTTCACCGCTGCTCACCATCATGGGACGGCGGTTATGTCATCTGCGGAATAGTAGGCAATGGAGATATGTGGGCAATGCGTGACCCTAAAGGTATCCGCCCGGCTTTCTATTATGCTGATGATGAGGTGGTAGTGTTGGCCTCAGAGCGTCCCGTGATACAAACGGCATTTGACTTGGACAAGGATTCAGTCAACGAACTGCAACCCGGTCAGGCTCTTATAGTAGACAGAGACAGCACATGGCGAGTAGAGCAGATCTTGCCCGAGAAGGGCAATGCGCGGTGTTCTTTCGAGCGTATATACTTCTCACGCGGCTCAGACTCGGACATATACCGCGAGCGTAAAGAGTTGGGCAGGTTGTTGGCTCCCGAGGTGTTGCGCTCAATAGGATACGACCTTGACAATACCGTATTTTCGTTTATACCTAATACGGCCGAGGTGGCATTCTATGGGCTTATAGATGGCCTGGATGAATATCTCACCGATGTCAAAGACAAGAAACTGCGTGACCTGTTCGCTGCTACATCCAATCCGGATCCGGCTGCAATAGCCGATATTTTGCTGCATCGTGTAAGGCGCGAGAAAGTGGCATGGAAGGATATCAAGCTGCGCACATTCATAGCCCAAGGTGAAAGCCGCGATGACCTCGCCTCGCATGTCTATGATGTGACCTATGATTTGGTACGTCCCGGCATAGACAATCTCGTGGTGTTGGATGACTCAATAGTACGCGGTACGACATTGAGACAGAGTATCATACGCATTTTGGATCGTCTGCATCCGCGTAAAATAGTCATAGTGAGCAGCGCACCGCAGGTGCGTTACCCGGACTGCTACGGCATAGACATGAGTCGTATGGGCGAATTTATCGCTTTCAGAGCTGCTATCGCTCTTCTCAAAGAGAGAGGTATGCAGTCGGTTATTGACTCTGTATATGAGCGTTGTAAAGCACAAGAAGGTAAGCCCAAGGAGCAATGTGTCAACTATGTCAAGGATATCTACGCGCCTTTCAGCGATGCCGAGATATCATCAAAGATTTCGGCTATGCTGACACCGGAAGGTACTCATGCACAAGTAGATATAGTCTATCAGAACCTTGAAGACATGCATATGGCAATCCCCAATCATCCGGGTGACTGGTACTTCAGCGGCAACTATCCCACCCCCGGTGGTAATCGTCTCGTCTCACACGCGTTTGTAAACTTCTATGAGGGTAATGAGCAGGCGCGTTGACATTTCCGAGCCGCGTCCGATAGAGTTGTTGGCTCCGGCAAAGAATCTGCAAACAGCCATGAGTGCCATCACACATGGTGCGGATGCCGTGTATATCGGACCGGAAGGATTTGGGGCACGCTCTGCCGCATCCAACACGACGGATGATATAAGGCGGTTGTGCGACTTCGCTCATCCGTACCGCGCTCGCGTTTATGCCACTGTCAATACAATTGTTTTCGACAAAGAGCTGTCGCGCGTCGAACGTCTTATACATGAATTGTATCACGCGGGTGTTGATGCTCTCATAGTTCAAGACATGGGCATCTTGCGACTCGATTTACCGCCGATAGCGCTCCATGCGTCTACACAATGTGATACGCGTACACCTCAGAAGGCTCTCTTCTTGCAGGAAGCCGGCTTCTCACAGATAGTGCTCGCACGCGAGTTGACTCTGCAACAGATAAAGGAGATTTGTCAGACTGTCAGTGTACCTATAGAGACATTCGTTCATGGAGCATTGTGTGTGTCATACTCCGGCAGGTGTCATGCTTCGCAGGCCGTCTGTGGGCGCAGTGCCAACAGAGGACGTTGCGCTCAATTGTGCCGTTTGCCCTATACTCTACGCGAGGCTGACGGGCATGTTTTGGCTCACAAACAGTATTTGCTATCGCTAAAAGACTTCAACGCATCCTCCTTATTAGGCAATATGCTGGCAGCCGGCGCAAGTTCATTTAAGATAGAGGGCAGACTCAAAGATGAGTCATATGTCAAGAATGTAACGGCCTACTATCGTCAGCTGCTCGACAAGGAGATAGCCGCTAATCCCAAGCAATATAAACGTGCATCAATAGGGGAGAACTCTTTCAACTTTGTACCTGACCCATATAAAAGTTTTAATCGCAGTTTCACCCACTACTTTCTTGAAGAACGCCGCCCGTCCAATATCGCTTCACTATATACACCCAAGTCATTAGGTGAGCCTATTGACAATCTCACACAATTACATGCCGGTGACGGCGTGAGCTATTTTGATGCAAAAGGTGAGTATACCGGCGTGCGTGTTAACAAGATGGAACATGGCCACCCGGTGTATGCTCGTCCGGTTAAGTTGCCCAAAGGGGTACAGCTATACCGCACAACGGACTTTGCACACGACACTCTGCTGGCACGTACTGACTCGGCCACAAGACGGATAGCCCTCTCATGTGCCATATATGAAAATCGCATAGTGGCGCGAGATGAAAGAGGTTGCGAAGTGACGCTCCCTGTGCCGCCACATACCGACGATGCACGTAAGCCGATGGAGCCGCGTCGCTTTTTCGATAAACTCGGTGACACCATTTATGAATTGCATGAGTTTGAAAACCACTTGCGCCCTACAAGCTTTATTCCGGCTTCCGTTCTAACCAACTTGCGCAGACAATTGATAGCCGCTCTTGACAGTGCAGCTCGTGCCACCTTCTGCCGTCCGTTGAGATTAAAGGAGAATCTGTCATTCCCTTATCCAACCTCGACATTGACATATGCTGATAATGTTGCTAATAAAAAGGCAGAGGAATTTTATCGTTCGCATGGTGTAACCCATATTGAGCCGGCTATGGAGACGGAAAATGACTATCGCAAAGTGCGTCCCGGTATGGTGGTAATGACTACTCGCCATTGTATTTTGCGCGAGCTGGGTATGTGCAAGCGTGTAACCAAGAAGAAGTTCAAGTCACCGCTAACCATCACAAATCCGGGTGGGGCAACATTCAGCTTGTCTTTTGACTGCAATGCTTGCGAGATGCAAGTCCGTACACGCGAGCCCGGTCATTGATGCAACCTATAAGTCAGAGCGCAAACTTTCCTATTCGTATGGGAGGAATGTGGCCGGGTTGCCCCACTCCCACACACCCGGGTAGGCCACTTGAAAGGCATACATGGCTATGCCTAAATCGATGAGTTGCTGACTTTTCTTTGCCGGGACATATGCTTGCAACAGATATTCCGGGAGTTCATCTCCTTGCGGTGTGGTTGCATTGTCCTTTGTGGCATCCAACAGAGCTTCATAGCGTGCTGTCAGTTCTTGTTTTTGTTGTTGTTTCTTCTCTGAACGTTTATCGTTATCAGTCACCGGGTTATACGTATCCGAGGCTCGTTTGACCATAACACCCACCGGCTGCTTATTGTATGCCGATGGTGCTGTGGCCACCGCCTCTAAGCCCTCA
>N._stephensi_709_foregut__coassemble_318_pt1 | contig 18893 bp, 14 predicted proteins | sample N__stephensi_709_foregut__metabat2_high_PE_009 | metagenome-assembled genome bin N | reverse complement strand
CAGCATCATTGCTGATGATAAATCTGTGGTAACAGTCTTAACCTTAAGTCTTTTCGGCAAGGTTGCTTGTAAAGGTTGGTGGTGCGTCTTGCGATGACAATTGCGATATGTACGGGTGTGCAATATGTTTGCAAAGCATTATTATCACTTAGGATTAGGGATAGATGTTGGGGATAGGATGGTTGTCGTGTGGTCATAATATTTGCGTTAGCTAAAAATTGTTAAGGCTTGGGGGTGGTATATGATTTGTGTTGAAGTCTGCGTTATTAATTGGAGGTCAATTTATATTTTAAGGTGAGTTCTATAAATTGAACGCATCGATTATTAATAGTGGGTGCTTTCAATTTTTAGAACCCGCCTTTAGTGAAATGTCAAATTGATTTCCTGCTTGCGTTGGTGTGTTTTTGTGTTGTTGGTTGTTTTTGAATCCTTTATTTATCTTTGTGATGACTGTATTTTTGAATCGATATAAACTGCCTGTTGTGGATGCTTTTCTCCGGCTGTATGGGGAGGCTCTTGCCGATAAGTTCAATTTGTTTGCTCAATATGCCGGCGAGGGTGGTACGCGTCTGCCTGAAGCTATTGAGTTTCTGCCGCTTCCGGATGATGAGAATGAGTATGAGGATGTTGTGGTGAAGATTTCCAATCGCATATATATATCTGAGCGTCAGGTGGGACGCATGGGTTTCACGTATCCGGAGTTGTTTGCGGCCTTGTGCCATGAGCTTGGACATATATTGTATCGCACGCATCCGTGGTCCGGTGACTCTGAGGAGCGAGCTGACACATTGGCGGCGGAGTTGGGACTTGGCACCCAAATGATTGCGGTGATTGAGAAGATTATCGCTTCGCGTCGTTTCCGGCATCTGACATCTTCGTTGGTGCAACGCATACATTTTCTGCAACATCAGGCCGGCTGATTTGTGTCCGACCAGCCGGAGGACACGTCAATTTGCTTATTCGAGGATATTTTCGTATTTTTGTGGGCTGAAAACAGAAATACTGATATTTTATGAAATCTCGCGACTATATACGGCTCTCTGTTATTGTGTTGGCGGTTATCGTTATGATAGCTTGCACCAAGGAGCGTGTTTTTGAGGTGTCCGGTAAGCTTACCGGTAATCCGCCGGAGCTTGTGTCTCTTGAGCGTCTCGGAGATAATGGCGAGTGGATTGCTATTGACTCTGTGGCTCCGGGCAAGGATGGCACATTCAAGTTCAAGTCTGATGCGCCCGACTTCCCCGAGCTCTATCGTGTAGTTGTCAATGGCAAATATGTGTATCTGCCGGTGGACAGCACGGAGGTGTTCACGCTCACAGCTAATGTGGCTGACATTTCGCGCGGCTTCAAGCTCACCGGATCGGCTCAGGCAGATGCGATGACGGCCTTTGAGGCCGAGTTCAGCAAGGTGGCGGGCTATAACAATCCGGACTCCACACAGAACTTCAAGCGCCGTGTGTATAATCGTTGGCTAAAGGATGCGAGAGGTAATATCTTCTCATATTATGTACTGACACGCCCTATGGGTCAGGGGTACTTCATCGAATACACTGACCCGGTGTATCGCGCTGTGGCGACAGCCTTTAACACATTTCGGCCGGATGACCCGCATACTCCATTATTGGCTGAGAATGCGCGTCTTGGTGAAGGAGAGGATCGTCGCCGCAAGGGTTACACGACGCAGTATGAGGCTGAAGAAATCTCATATGTGGACTTCAAGTTGCCGGATGTTAATGGTGACTCCATTGCGCTCTCTTCTGTTGTGAGCCGCGGTAAGCCCACGGTACTTGTCTTCGGTGGCATGTCATTAGATGAGGCACAGGCTTCTAATGAGGAGTTGCAGAAGCTTTATGATGCCGGTAAGGCCAATATATATCATGTCTGCATGGACCAAGACCGATTTGCATGGAAGCGCGGTGCAGCACGTGTGCCCTGGACGGTCGTATACGACTCAAACGGAGTTTACGGTACACCCGCCGTGTCGTATAACATCCCCAATGCCAAGACATTGCCTGTGTACTTCATATTTAATGCTCAGGGTGATTTGGTACAGTCGACCGCCAACTTGAGCGCTTTGCCGACACTTATTCCTTAACCTCCTACTTATACCTATAACTCAAAACAATGCAGAAGCGCATTCCTCCCGTAACACTCAATCTGTTGATTATCAACATTGTCTTGTGGCTTGTATGCAGCCTCATACCCAACTTTGGCAATACCATATATGACACACTCGGACTGCACTATTGGGGAGCGGCAAATTTCAATCCCATACAGCCGGTGACGTATATGTTTTTGCAAGCGCCATTGGGCAGTGGCGGCTTGGGGCATATATTCTTCAATATGTTTGCCTTGTATATGTTCGGCCGTATATTGGAGATGACGTGGGGCTCATATCGCTTCTTGCTGTTTTATATGGTGTGCGGTGTTGGCGCGGCGATAGTGCAGGAGGTGGTGTGGCTTATTGAGCTGCCGAGTGACTATCTTCAAGCCTTGGCGGAGCAAAATAGTATCAGCCTTGCCGAGATGCGTCAGCTTATTGAGACCAACCCGGATGCGGCGGCTCATGGCATGAAGAGTCTTGCCGCACATTATCTGACTATCGGAGCATCGGGTGCCGTTTTCGGCTTGCTGTTGGGCTTCGGGTGCACCTATCCCAATGTGCCGATGTATCTGTTCTTTATCCCCGTGCCCATTAAGGCAAAATATCTTGTACTCGGTTATGCCGTGCTTGAACTCATCTTCGGCATTTCCGGCACATTGAGCTCTGTGGCGCATTATGCACACTTGGGAGGAATGCTGTTTGCACTGCCGATGATATGGTATTGGCACAAGAAAGGAATGTTGCATGGCCGGAATTATTGACATAATACGTCGGCACGGAGTGTTGTCGCGGTTGGTGATTATCAACTGCGTCATCTTCGTCTTCATGCTTGTGTGCGCCATAGTGAGCAACGTGGGCGGCAACTTGATGGTGCGTTATGCCGAGGTGGCACTCGGCTTGCCGGCGAGTTTCACGGCATTCATATATCACCCGTGGACATTGGTGACATATATGTTCACACATGAGAACTTCTTGCATATATTGTTCAATATGCTGTGGCTTTTGTGGTTCGGGTATATGTTCTTGGAGGAGCGCACGCCTCGCGAGCTTGTGTGTCTGTACTTGTCGGGCGGCATAGGTGGAGGAGTGTTGTATATGCTTTTGTTCAACGTCTTGCCCGGCTTGTATGGGGTGACGATACTGATAGGTGCGTCGGCTTCCGTTATGGCTATTATGGCCGCTACGGCGCTGCTGATGCCCGATTATCCGCTTCATCTCTTCTTCATCGGTGATGTCAAGCTCAAATGGATGGCAATGGTGATGATTTTGTTGGCTTTTTTGGGGCTCGGTGGCGGCAATGCCGGCGGCGGCATGGCTCATCTTGGCGGTATTATCACCGGACTGGCCTTCGGCTTGTATCTGAAATCCGGCAAAGGTCGTAAGCGCAGCCGCAAACTGCGCAAGAACCCATTCAAGCATATAGACCGCTCCGAGGTGGCACGTATGCACCAACGCAATACACCGTATAATGCTCCGGCACGTGAACAAGATAATGCGGCCAGACTGGACCAACTGTTAGACAAAATACATATCTCCGGCTATCGCTCCCTGACAAAGGCTGAACGCGATGAGCTGCGCGAATTAAGCGAAAAAATCACAACACCCGGTAAATGAGACCGATAATCAAACATACTTTCGGCGTAGCGGCACGCATAGCGAGCGGGCTGCTGCTTGTGTGCGTCATATTGGGGGCATGGGCCGGGTGGATTAATCCCGATACGTGGGCAATGCCATCGGTATTATGCCTGGTATTTCCGATATTATGGTTCACGGCATTCGGTGTCGGCCTGCTATGGACATTCCTTACCAAAGAGAAAGCGACAGCTACCGTCTGCGGTGCATGTCTGCTGGTCACACTGCCGCAGCTGCTCAACGTCAGCCCCATCTCATTCCCCACCAAGCCGCACGATGACGAGCATACTTTCAAGCTGCTGACATATAATATGGCTAACGCTATAAATATGGATAGCATAAATCCCGGCTACAGCCGCTCCGTATCATATGTTATCAACAGTGGTGCTGATATAGTGTGTCTGCAAGAGTACTTCGACCTCAAGCATTTGCGGAAAATAGGCTCGTTAATCACCAAGGCGCAGATCGACTCGTTAAAGCAGATTTATCCGTATCAACTGTATCGCGAGGATGTGGAGAGCCGCATAATATCCAAATATCCGATAGAGTACGTAGCTTGCGGCAGTTGGCGCAACAAGCGATACTTCAACTTTATGATAGGCCGGATAGACATTGACGGCTATAAGCTGCATATTATGAGTGTGCACTTGTCCTCATATCGATTGAATAAGCAGGAGAGCCGGATAGCCGCGACTTTGAAGCAATCGCCGGAGGATATTCTTGATGAGGAACAAAACCGGTCGCTGTACCGCAAACTTCGAGAAGCCTTCGTCACACGTGCGCATGTGGCTGAAGACGTGGTGGAAATAGTTGACTCCATCTCTGGCCCATTGATAGTGTGCGGTGACTTCAATGATGTGCCCAACTCATACGTGTGGCGTACCATCAAGGACACCGGGCTCGATGATGCCTATACACAAGCCGGGTTCGGACCCATGATAACATTTAATGCTGACAACTTTCTGTTTCACATAGACCAGATACTTTACCGCCCGGATGTCGGGATGCGTCCGTATGACATCACTCGCGGACATATACGCTCCTCGGATCACTACCCGGTGATAGCCGACTTCGCTATCAGTCGTGACGCTCCTTAAGTGCAAATATCAACATTATTATAACAGCCCATGAAGCACAAGTTTTTAACCGCAGCCGCCATAGCCCTGACAATGGCGTGCGCTTCAACTCCACAAGAGATGCAAGCAAGAGAAAACCCCTTCCTGCAGCCATACACTGCAAAGTACGAAATTCCGCCGTTCGAGCAGATTCAGACCGCCGACTTCCTGCCCGCCGTACAGGCCGGTATCGAAGAGCAACGCGCCAACCTGAAGAAGATTATCGAGAACCCCGAGGCACCCACATTCGAGAATACCATCATGCCGCTCGAGAACCTCTCGCCAATCCTGGAGCGTGTGGCCGGAGTGTTCTACCACTATGACTCGGCAATGAAGACACCGGAGTTCTCCGAGGCTGCCGAAGTTATTATGCCTATGCTCGAAGATGCCAACAACGAGGTGTCACTCTCCGAACCCCTGTTCCAACGCATCAAAACCATTAACGACAATCTGAAGAAGTCAAAGCTCACCCCGGTGCAGAAGCGTCTGGTAGAGAAGTACTATCGTCAGTTTGCCGAGCAGGGAGCTGCCCTCACTCCGGAGAAGAAGGCCGAGCTGGTTAAGGTGAACGCCGAGCTGTCAAAGCTCTATATGCAGTTCAACAAGAACTTGCTGAAGGCTACCAACGACTTCTCAATTATCGTCTATGACAAGGCCGACCTTGCCGGACTGCCCGAAAGCTCAATCAACACTGCTGCCGAGACTGCCAAGGCGCGCGGTCTTGACGGGCTGTATATCTTCACCCTCCATGCGCCGAGCCGTCTGCCGGTGCTCCAATATGCCGACAGTCGCGGTCTGCGCGAAGCTATGTGGAAAGGATATACCTCGCTTGCTTCTACCGGCGAGACATCCAACGTGCCCGTCATAGAGCAGATAGTGAAGTTGCGTAATGAGAAGGCCAAAATTATGGGCTTTAAGGACTATGCGTCTTTCATGACAAGCAAAGTTATGGCCGGCACACCCGAGGCCGCAGAAGAGCTCCTTATGCAGGTATACGAGCCTGCCAAGGCCAAGGTGAAAGAGGAGGTAGCCGTCATGCAAGAATATGTCAATAATCACGGTGGCGACTTCACCATTCAGCCTTGGGACTACTACTATTACACCAATAAGGTGAAGGAGGAGAAGTTCAACCTCTCAGAGACAGAGCTGCAGCCATACTTTGAGCTGAGCCATGTGCTTGAAGGTCTGCAATATTGCGCCAACAAGCTTTATGGTATCAACTTCGTGCCGATGCCCGATGCTCCCAAATATATGGATGAGGTGACAGTCTATGACATCACTGACAAGGACGGCAAGCATGTATCAGTGTTTATGACCGACTACTTCCCGCGCGAGACCAAGGTGCAAGGCGCATGGATGGAGCAGCTGCAGAGTGCCGGTGACTATGGCAACGGCCTGATGAAGCGTCCTATCGTCTACAATGTCGGCAACTTCACTCCCCCGACAGCCGATAACCCCTCACTGCTCACGGTCGATGAGGTGGAGACAACCTTCCACGAGTTTGGCCACGCACTGCAAGGTATGCTCACACAGGCGCCTTACAAGAGTCTTGCCGGTACCAATGTTGACCGCGACTATGTCGAGCTGTGTTCACAGATCAATGAGCACTGGGCCACTTCGCCCGAGGTGCTGAAGGTGTATGCCAAGCACTATCAGACCGGCGAGACTATGCCGGACGAGCTTATAGAGCGCATGATTGAGTCACGCAACTTCGGACAGGGCTTCACCGCCGCCGAGTTGGCCGCAGCTGCCATGCTTGATCTCGCAATAGCTCATCAGGATGGCGAGAACTTCAATGTTGCCGACTTCGAGAAGGCTTATACAGAGCAGATTGGCTTGCCCGCCGAGCTTACATATCGTTATCGCCCCACTTACTTCAAGCACATCTTCGGTGACGAGGGATATGCTGCCGGTTACTATACCTATCTGTGGAGCCAGGTGCTTGAAGCCGATGCTTGGGAGCTGTTTGAGCAGAAAGGTATTTTCGACAAGAAGACAGCCGACTCATTCAAGAAGAACATACTTGAGAGCGGTGACACAGAGGATGCCATGACATTGTTCGTCAAATTCCGCGGTCACAAGCCTAGCCCGGATGCGCTCCTTCGCCTCCGCGGCCTGAAATAAGACGCTGTCTCTCCTGCTTATTACCATAAAAATGTCAACGCATATGCTGCAAATCGCAACTATGCGTTGACATTTTTTTCTTGTATATATTTTTGGGTCAGTCTGTTGTGTATGGCTTGTGCAGCCGCCAGCGGTTGTGACTCCACAGGTAGGCCTGAGGGCAACGCCTTATTTGCTGTTCGAGTGCTGCGGCATATCGTCGTGTCAACTCGCCCGGCTCCAGCTCGCGCGGCTTGTCGGTGAGCAGTCGTATGGTCGACTTGTATTTGCCGCGGCTTACAACCTCGGTGTCGAAGTACATCACCACAGCCGACAGTTTGCAAGCTAATTCTTCCGTACCACCTATAAAGGGAGTCTGACGCCCCATGAAGGGGACGGTGTACACCTTCCCGGCATGAGAGGGTTTCTGGTCGGACAGAAAGCCGCATATCCAATGCTTTTGCTCGCGCCGCCACAACAACAGCTGACGGAAGACGTTGTGCATCGGTATGCTGACATTGAAGCGTGTGCGCAGTTGCAAAAACCATCTGTCAAACCACTTCTGTTTGAGTGGACGATATACATGGCAATACTTGGCACTGTCGGCTGTCTTGCACCATAGCCCCATGGATGTAATCCACTCCCAGTTGCCGAAGTGTGAGGTGTATATCACAATGTCGCGCCCCCCGGTGAGGGTCTCGTCTATTATGCCGGTGTTATCGAAAGTCATGCGATGTCGCAGAGCGGCATCGCTTATGGTTTTGAACTTGACCGTCTCGAAGAAGTAGTCAGCGAGATGTCTGTAGAAGCCTCGCTCAATGGATAGCCGTTCGCTCTCAGACAGTTCCGGAAAGCAGTCGCGCACATTGGCGTGCACCAACTTGCGGCGATAACGCACTACATCGCGCACCAGGAATGTCAAGATGTCGGCCAGCAGATACAAGATACAAAAGGGACATCGCGACAACAGGCTCAGCAACAGCCCTACAGGAGCAAATGCCAAGCGCATCCACACGCTCATTTTATTTGATTTCATAAGTAGCAGCAAGGGTTTCATCGTCTATCGGCTTGCCCAGAAGGGCCGGTGTGATTGTGTCGACAACATTCGGGTTATAAGGAGCTTCCACGCGCAGATAGTTGTCGGTAAAGCCGTGCATGAGAGAGCTTCCGGGGTGAGGATGTTCCCATAACACCGGACGTGTCTCCCCCTCGGCTGCGCGACGGAATGCCTCATACTTCAGTTTGCTCTCGGCTATGAGTATGGCTGCGCGGCGATGCTTCTCTTGCTGACTCACCGGGTGGGCAAGTTCGAGCGCACGTGTGTTGGGACGCTCGCTGTATGGGAAGACATGAAGCTGCTGCACCGGCAGGGAGCGCACAAAATCGAGCCCTTTGAGCCACTCCTCATCCGTCTCACCGCGAGTGCCGGCCATGATGTCGACACCTATGAATGCGTCGGGTATCAGGGTGCGTATCAGCTCCACACGGCTGCGGAACAGGGCTGTGTCATAATGCCGGCGCATCAACCGCAACACCTCATCGGAGCCGCTCTGCAGCGGTATGTGGAAGTGTGGCATGAAGGTGCGTGACTCCGTCGCCACCCAGCGTATTATCTCCTCGGAGAGCAAGTTTGGCTCAATGGAGCTTATGCGGTATCTCTCTATCCCCTCTACCTCATCCAAGGCGCGTATGAGGTCGAAAAAGCCCTTGTCAGTCCCCTTGCCGAAGTCGCCTACATTGACGCCGGTGAGGACAATCTCCTTGCCTCCCTGTCGAGCCACACCGCGTGCTTGCTCCACCAAGTCGGCTATGGAGCCGGAGCGTGAACGGCCTCGAGCCATGGGGATGGTGCAGTAGGTACACCAGTAGTCGCACCCGTCTTGCACCTTGAGCATCCAACGTGTGCGGTCGCCTCGCTCGCATGAGGGGGTGAAGCGGCGTATCTCCTTAGCCGGCAATACATCCACCACTTTGCGGTGCTCGCGGAGCCACTGTTCGATATATGTTGTGACAGCGAGCTTGTCATTGTTGCCCACCACGAGCACCACCCCGGGCAGGGATGACACCTCTTGTGGCTTAAGCTGGGCATAGCAGCCGGTGACTACAATGGCTGCATCGGGCCAGCGGCGGTTCAAGCGGCGTATAAGTGAACGCCCCTTCTTGTCGGCAACCTCTGTCACAGAGCAAGTATTCACCACACATATGTCCGGCGTCTCGCCGGGTTGAGCACGCATAAAGCCCTTTTCTGACAACGCCTTACCGACGGCGGATGTCTCGGCAAAGTTCAGCTTGCAGCCCAGTGTGTGGTACGCCACTTTATATGTATCGCCCTTTTCTGTCATAATTAATCAACCGTTTTGATTATACAAAAGTACACAAAAAAATCGGTATTTCAGTTGCAGCATTAATTTTTTTATTCCGTTAAGCGGAAATGCCGATTTTTTTGTGTACTTTTGCACTAACCAACGAGGGGAAATTTTTACCCAAGTTATATCAAATCCAAGCTATGAAGAAAAGACTTATATATGCCGTAGCGGCTCTCGCTATTATCGCGGGCGGCTGCTCTAAAGGCAACAAGAGTGCCGACAGTGCCGAGAGCGCGGCTGCAAAGATGGAGCAGCTGGAGGCTGCTCGCTCTGAAGCATACAAATCATTCAGAACCAAAACTATAGGTGCCATGTCGGCCACCGTGGAGGCTGTCAAGGCCGACCCGGAGAATGCCGAGAAGATTTATACTGAGTTTATCAGCCGTATGCAAGACATGCATTTGCAGAATGCCGAGTTTTTGCAGGAGCTGCTAATCGACAGCACCTACATACAAGAGGGACGAAAGTTCCAAGCTGCCATGGCAGAAGTCGGTATTGACACAAATAAATTGCAGTCCGCTGCCGCATCACCCGCGGCGTCAACGGAGGCCGAAACACCCACTGCCGAATGATGGAGAAGATAACCGATATTCAGTGGGCCGAGCAGATGAATTGCGCCGTCACCGTGTGCGATGCGCAAGGGGTCATTTTGTTCATGAATGAGAAGGCACGTGCCACATTTGCCAAGCATGGCGATCTTATAGGCAAGAACCTGTTTGAGTGTCACAGTGAGTCATCACGCCAAAAAATCAGGCACATGCTCGCCACCGGCGAGAGCAACAGCTACACCATAGACAAGGGCGGTGTCAAAAAGATGATTTATCAGACACCATGGCGCAAAGACGGCGAGATAGCCGGCATGGTGGAGATATCGATGGTGATACCTCGAGAGATGCCGCACTATGTGCGCTCATGAACACTTCACAGACGCAATTTGTTGATTTTTAGGCTACCTTAAACGAGTAAACGAGTTGATTATGAATAACAAAATACCTGATATAGGAGTCAAGCAGAACTTTCTGGCCGCCTTGCGCAGCCGAAATGCCGGGATTGAGCAAAATGCCGGACTGCGCAATCCCGGTGAGCTGTGTATCCGGCTGGTCCCGGACACACAAGGGGGTGCATTCTTGTCGTTAGTTGATAAAAAAGGGAATGTACAGCCGGCCGCAGAATATTTGCACATAGGTGTAATGGAGCCTCTGTTGCGCACTCTCGGTGAATTGGACAATGACTCCGGTATGAGTTTCAACTGGTCGGATACCGGCGAGGAAAACACATTCTCAACTCGTGATTACCCCTTCCTCGCATCTTATCTGCCGCAATGTCGACACCTGTTGGTAGATGCCAATATGCAAGAGCTCACTATGCCCGATGAGGTGTACAAGGTGTCATTCGTGCTCAAACAGCTTCAAAATAAAGACAATAACAAGCTGCTTCAAGGGGCATTTATGGCCGGCGAGACACCCGTCAATTGCTTTGTGAGCGATACATTTGCACTTGCCGGTGACAAGATTTTGCGAGTGACGGATGTCGGCTCGCAGTTTGCTGATTCACAGTCCTTTACCGAGCCTTTTGACTTTGATATGCTTGAGAGCTTCTTGAGCATATTCTTCTCTGCCATGGAGAATGTGCAGGTGGACTATGAGGGGCGCAAAGTGAGGTTCACGGATGAGCAGGTGGAGATGTCTCCCATAATGATTTTTGAAAAGGTCGACGAGGATAACTCGCTGATTTTGCGTGTGTCAGAGTCTGTCGGTAATATACCGATGGAGATATGCGAGAACTTCAGCCTGAGCCATTTTGTCAATGTCACCGACGACAAGATATATGTGCGCAAGTTGGGCGAGAGTACAATTGAGAGCAGTGTGCACACCGTCATGAGCAGCATATGCGACAATCTGGCCAAGAAGGCGCAGCGCGAAGTCTGGAATGAGGGCAACATGATAGTCGTGCCGCCGGAGATTGCATCCATCTTCCTGTATAACACCTTTGCCGGGCTGCTGCCGAAATTCAAGGTGTTGGGTGCCGACAAGCTCAAAGCATACAAGATTGTAGCCGGACTTCCGAAACTGAATCTGCGCCTTGGCAGCGGCATTGACTTCCTCGAGGGCACGGCGAGTGTGGATATTGCCGGCGAGAAGTTCACGGTGAGCGACCTGTTGGCACAATACTCTCGTCAGCGATATGTCACACTGAGCGACGGCAATCGTGCCGTGATGGACTCGACATATATGCGCCGTCTGGGACGTATATTCCGCAACGGTACCACCGACGGCGAGCAGATCAAAGTGAGCTTCTTCGACCTGCCGGACGTCATGGAGTTGCTCGAAGACAGCGGTGAGCAGCCCAAAGCTCCCGAGGTGTATCGAAAATTTTATGAGGGCTTCAATTCGCTCAAAAAGAATAATCCGCGCACTCCCGGACTGAAAGCCAAACTGCGTGATTATCAAAAAGATGGTTTGCGTTGGATAAACTATATGTATGAGACCGACATGGGTGGCTGTCTGGCTGATGACATGGGTCTGGGTAAGACGGTACAGACTATCGCCATGCTCACACGCAGCGTGCCTGAAGCTGACAAACCCACACTCATCGTCATGCCCCCGAGCTTGCTCTTCAACTGGCAAGAAGAGTTCAAAAAGTTTGCTCCGCATATCAAAGTGGCTTCATACTACGGCACAGACCGCAATCTCGAAGAAGCACTCAAGTCGGAGGTGATTCTCACCAGCTACCCTCTGGTGCGAAACGATATCGAGGAGCTGATGAAGCATCAGTTTGACTACATAATTTTGGACGAGAGCCAGAACATCAAGAATGTCGATGCCCTCGTCACCAAAGCCGTATGGCTGCTCAAAGGGGAGCACCGACTGGCCATCTCCGGCACCCCGATAGAGAATAACCTGACGGAGCTGTACTCGCTGTTCAGATTTCTCAATCCCGCCATGTTCGGCACCATACAGGAGTTTAACAACCAATATTTGACACCGATACAGCGCGAGGCGGACGATGATGTCGCCGTGGCATTGCGCCGCAAAGTCTTCCCCTTCATACTTCGTCGTTTGAAGAAAGATGTGCTCACCGACCTGCCCGACCGCACCGAGCAAGTGCTCAATGTGGAGATGTCACCGCGTCAGGCCAGGTTGTATGAGGAGCGTCGCGCATACTTTGCCTCTCAGATAGAGAAGGCGCGTGCCACACACACGCTGAACAATGCCTCCTTCGAGATGCTGCAAGCCCTCAGCGAGCTGCGACAGATAGCCTCCGTGCCCGAGACAAAGAGCGACGGACGCATCTCATCACCGAAAATCGAGCTGCTCATGGAGTATATGCTCAATGCCGTCAAAAACGGCCATAAGGTGGTGGCATTCTATAACTTCCTGGCCGGTATTGAACTTACGGCAGAGCGCCTCGATCGTGCCGGTATCGGCTACGAGACAATGACCGGCGCCACTCGCGACCGCCAAAAGGTGGTGGAGCACTTCCAGAATGACCCCGACTGTCAAGTTATGCTCATGACTGTCAAAACCGGTGGTGTGGGCCTCAATCTCACCGCCGCCGACACCGTCTTCGTCGTCGAGCCGTGGTGGAACAAGGCCGCCGAGGAGCAAGCCATCAATCGTCTGCACCGCATCGGCCAGAAGAACTCCGTCAGCTGCTACTACCTCATCACGGCAGACACTATAGAGCAAAAAATTCGTCAATTACAAGAGAAGAAATCGGCTCTCGTGGATGCCGTCATCAGCTCCGACACCGGCGGCAAGAGCCTCTCGGCCGAGGATATTGCTTACCTCCTCTCATAATACCGCACAGCCATGATTACAGAACTCACTTTCAAAGTGCCCGACAGGTCAGCCTATAACAATGTCTATTACAGATATTTTTATAGCTCGCTCCGGGAAATCAAGAGCAGGACACGCTTTATATGTGACTTGATTAAACATAATAAGCTGATTATCACATGGGACTGCCCGGACACCAAGCTTATGCTAAAGCTCAAAAGTATAGTGCGGACTATCAAGAGCCCGAACATGTCCCCTATAAAAGAAGACCTCGTAGCCTTGTACGCAGCCTGTATGAGCAGCCCTCATAATCTGCTGTTGGTAGCTGAACACTTTGCCACTGACAAAACCAAAGAGATAGCGGAGACATTAGCATCACAGGGCCTTGTGTCAGCCACAAAGCTGTTTGCCTCACTTAAATGGGGTACTCCCCACCAGTCCTGGTATTCGGTTATGAGTGAAGAAGATTTAGCCAAATATCGCACCGATAGCAAAACGGCACCGGTAGCTCCCATGACATATCTCATTTACGGACCCTCTGCAGAGTCAAAATACTATAGCTCGAGGACAGAATATTATGGCGCTTTCCCGGTGTTGGTGCAGTATTATCTCAAATATATAAAGCGGGTAGCCCTGACGGAATTTACTTACACAGAGGAGCTGACAACTTTCGACGGCACTGACGTATTAAGTCAGCAACAAGTGCTTCAACAACTTCTGCTCACCGGCTCCATCAAGCTCGGCAAGAACAAATTGACCAAAACTGGAGTGGCCAAGTGTCAAGAAATGACTAACTTAAACGCCTTCCCGGCAGAGGATGAAGATACCGGTACTCGCATGGGGCTGCTGCTCAATGCCATCTACAATATCAACGTGGATGACTTTTTGGAGTACGAACAACCGACCTCTATTCTGCCGGCTGAAGATTGGTTCACGAAACTGGCGATGGCACTGAATGATCCGCTGGTAAGAGACATCAATTACATGCTCGGTCAGGGTGTGAAAATCAGCACCAAATTGTTCATAAATGAGCAGAGCGATGACTTGGAGACTATGAGAGAGCTTATTTTCGTGCTGCTCAAAAACATCTCCAAAGACTTTGGTGATAAATGGATTGATATGCAGTCATTTATCGATGTTCTGAACCTGAAAATGGCCGAAAAGGGCGTCTTTTACTTCTTGGCGAACGAGTTGGATAAAGAAAGTGCCTTGCCACATTATTCAGACGGCACATTGATAGCCCCCAAAGATTACAAGGCACGTGTGCACGACAAGTTAGTGGAGGGATATATCAAGAGCTTTGCCTCATCCGGCTTTATAAACCTGCTCTTTGACAAAACCGGGAAAGTCGTGGCTGTGAAGCCAACTGCCCTCGCTGATTGGTTTAACGGCCTCATCAATGAACTCCCCACGATAATAAAGGAGGAAGTTGTCACGGTCTTCAACATTGACGATGACACTCGTATTGTCACGGTCAAAGCTCCCTCTCATCCATACGCACCCATAATAGCGGAGTTTGCGGAGAAATTGGGCAAAGACCGATGGGTAATCACCAAGGCCTCAATGCTCAAGGGCTGCAAGACGAGCGAAGACTTTCATTGCAAGTTAGACAGATTTAAGACCTTCATAACACCCACTCTACAGGGGGAGATAAAGAAGCTTGTCGATGAAATTATTGCCCAAACCGGCAATGTGCAACGTACTGCCGGCGGCACCACATATTTTCTATATGACATCAATCCGAAAGATAAGGCCTTGCATCACTTGATAGCCACCGACCCGAGGATACATCAATACACCTTGAAGGTGGAGGGTTGTCGTCTGCTGATAAAAGAATCCTTCTTGGATGAGTTTCTCAAGATACTCCGCAAACATGGCTACCTGAACTCCGAAAGACTATAGAAACCCACATTATATAGTAAGAGACGGCATATTGTCGATAAATAAGCGACCCCACTGCTCATATATGGCGGTGGGGTCGCTTATTATTGATTGTGTGGTTGTTTGGGATTAACGGCGGTTGTTGCGGTCGTTGCCGTCACGACGCGGGCCACGCGGACGGTCGTCATCGCGACGGAAGCGATTGTCATCGCGGCGCGGACGGTCGTTGCGTCCTTCACCACGAGGTGTGCGAGGACGACGCTCCGGCTCTACCCATCCTTCCGGCTTGGGCTGCAAGGCACGCATACTCAGACGATATTTGCCGGTCTTCGGATCTATCTCAAGCAGCTTGACGGTGACCTCGTCACCCTCCTTTAGGCCGCTGGACTCCATGTCTGCCAGACGCTCCCATGAGATCTCGGAGATGTGGAGCAAGCCATCCTTACCGGGCATGAACTCAACAAATGCGCCGAAGTCGAGGATAGAACGAACCTTGCCGGTGTAAGTCTCACCAACCTCGGGCATAGCCACGATAGCTTTGATGCGAGCGTATGCGGCATCGAGACTCTCCTTGTTGGCTGAAGCTATCTCTACCAAGCCTACGCCGCGCTCTGTGTCTTCGTCGATAGATACGGTAGCGCCGGTCTCCTCCTGAATGCCTTGTATGATTTTACCGCCCGGGCCAATGACAGCACCGATGAGGTCTTTGGGTATCTCGAATGATATGAGGCGCGGCACGCTGGGTTTGTAGTCGGCACGTGCTTCGGGCATTGCCTCGTTGATAAGGCCGAGGATGTGCATACGTCCCTGACGTGCCTGCTCGAGTGCTGTGGCCAGAATCTCATAGCTCAATCCGTCGCACTTGATATCCATCTGTGTGGCAGTGATACCATCTTTGGTACCGGTGACTTTGAAGTCCATGTCACCGAGGTGGTCTTCGTCACCGAGGATGTCGGTGAGTACGGCATATTTCTGCCCGTCGGAGATGAGACCCATAGCCACACCGGCCACGGGGCGCTTCATCTTCACACCGGCATCGAGCAAGGCGAGTGTGCCGCCGCATACTGTAGCCATGGATGATGAGCCGTTGCTCTCCAAGATGTCGGATACGATACGGCAAGTATAGGGGAAGCCATCGGGGAACATGCGCTTGAGGGCGCGGTGAGCGAGGTTGCCGTGGCCTATCTCGCGGCGACCGACACCGCGCTGCGGACGTGCCTCACCGGTGGAGAAGGGCGGGAAGTTGTAGTGGAGCAGGAAGCGTTCTTTGCTCTTGTTGAGCACATCATCAACAATCTTTTCGTCCAGAGTAGTGCCGAGAGTGGCTGTCACCAGAGCCTGTGTCTCACCGCGGGTGAAGACAGCTGAGCCGTGAGGTCCGGGCAGATAGTCAGTCTCAATCCATATGGGGCGCACGGTGGTGGTGTTACGTCCGTCGAGACGGATACCCTCATCGAGCACGCAGCGGCGCATGGCCTCTTTCTCCACATCGTGATAGTAACGCTTCACCATGGCGATGCGTTGGTCGGCGGTGTACTTCTCGAGCTGCTCCTCTGTCATCTCGGGCAGTGACTCGATATATTCATCGCAGATAGCCTTGAATGAGTCGGCTCTCCAATGCTTGTCGGGGTTGCCGGTTTTGGCTATTGCGTATGCCTTGTCATAGCACTTCTCGCGCACATCGGCACGGAGCGCGTCATCGTTGATTTCGTGGCAATATTCGCGCTTTGTCTCGTGGCCGCTTTCCTTCATAAGTTCGAGCTGAGCCAGACAATGTTTCTTGATTTCGTCATGAGCCACGCGGAGAGCTTCGAGCAGTTCAGCCTCGCTCACCTCGTCCATTTCACCCTCAACCATCATGATATTGTCGTAGGTGGCACCTACCATAAGCTCGATGTCAGCTTTCTCGATTTGGGCGAAAGTGGGGTTGATTACCCACTCGCCGTCTACGCGAGCTACGCGCACCTCGGAGATGGGCCCGTTGAAGGGTATGTCGGAGCAAGCCAGAGCAGCTGAGGCGGCGATACCGGCCAGTGCATCGGGAGCATCCTGCTCAGAGGCGGAGTACATGGTGATGTTGACGAAAGTGTCAGCGTGGTAATCCTCGGGGAACAAGGGGCGCAACACGCGGTCTACCAGGCGAGAAGTGAGGATTTCGTAGTCGGAAGCGCGGCCTTCGCGCTTGAGGAAGCCGCCGGGGTAGCGGCCTATGGATGAGTATTTCTCTTTGTATTCAACAGTCAGGGGCATGAAGTCAACGCCCTCGCCGGCCTCCTTGGCCGAGCATACGGTGGCTAACAGCATTGTGTCGCCCATACGAACTTCCACCGCACCGTCGGCTTGCTTGGCCAATTTGCCGGTCTCGATGGTGATTTGGCGACCGTCGGCCAAATCAATCGTCTTCTTAAACGTCTTAAGCATAAAATATTCTGTCTATTTTTCTAATTCTTCAAAAATCATGCAAAGTTACTGATTTTTTCTGACATAAGCAAATAGCGGTTTTTGCCCCGCTGCCATGTGCCCGGGTCAGTCGAAGATATCGGTGTAAATGATGTCCGTGGCGCCCAATTTGGAGCGGATGTATGCCTCGGCGGCTTTCCCGGCTTTTGCGCGGCTGTCGGGCTGAAGCAGTTGCTTGTCCATCAGGGAGTTAAACTTCTTTTTGTCGCTCACACTGAAGCCGCCGCCGGCCTCTATAAGCTCGCCGGCCTCAATAAATTTGTCATGCCGCGGGCCGAAAATCACCGGCACACCGTAAACCGCAGCCTCATTGATGTTGTGTATCCCGGCACCGAACCCGCCCCCCACATAGGCGATATTGGCATATCGATAGGCTGACGATAATATGCCGAAGCAGTCGATTATCAAGCAGTCTGCCTTGTCCAACAACTGCGGATTCTTGTCCGCCTCGCTCAGTAGGATGGTCTTCAGCTCCGGCGACAATGCGCGACGCATTTGCTCCAGACGATTTGCATCAAACTCATGCGGCGCAATCACCGCGAGCAATGTGCCGGCATGTCGTTTAAGCCATGGGAAATAGACTTCCTCGTCAGCACCCCATGAGGAGCCGGCCATGAATGTGAGTCGCGTGCCGCCGCGTGTGAAGCGGTCAAGAGCTCCTATCTCGTGTGTGGTGCGCATGATGTCTGTCACACGGTCAAAACGTGTATCTCCGGCCACTGTGATGCGCTCCCTGTCTACCCCGGCGCCGACGAGTAACTTCTCACTCCCCCGGTCTTGCACGTATATATGTGTGAAGCATTTGAGCAGCTCGCGATACCACCCGCCATAGCTCTTGAAAAACACTTGGTTAGGGCGAAAAACAGCTGAGATGAGATATGTCGGCACGCCACGCTTCTTCAGCTCATGCAGACAGTTGCCCCAGAACTCATATTTGACAAAGACAGCCACACCCGGGTGCATGACATCGAGCAGACGGCGCATGGCGCGTGGCGTGTCGGCCGGCAGATAAACCACCGCATCGGCACCGGCCCAATCTTTGCGCACATTATATCCTGAGGGCGAATAGAATGAGAGCACGATTTTTCGGTTGGGGTGCTCACGTCGCAGCCTCTCCATGAGAGGCCGTCCCTGCTCAAACTCGCCGAGGCTGGCGGCGTGCACCCATATGGGGCGGTCATCAGCTTTGAGCACACGGCGAAGTGTGTCGAGAGTGTGTCGTCGCCCGGCGAGCATCGCCTTGGCCTTGGGGTGCTTGACGGCTGCTATACGCATGACACCCTGATATATATGTATCCCGCCGGTGTACAGACACCCGGCGATAGTATCAGCTACAAAAGACATATGCACAAATTTTCACTCTGCAAAGTTAATCATTTTTGCCCAAACGTCAATCCATACCACGGCTCTTTCATTTAAATTAGAAATAAAAGCATAATGCCCTTACCCGATT
>N._stephensi_709_foregut__coassemble_312_pt1 | contig 18978 bp, 18 predicted proteins | sample N__stephensi_709_foregut__metabat2_high_PE_009 | metagenome-assembled genome bin N | reverse complement strand
ATCCGGTAAGCGATGAGTCCGATTGGTGGCAAGAATATGTGCTGATAGACAACTAAGCGTTGAAAGCAATGTGGGTCTGCTCAAATCGAGTATGACTATCGATAGCCCGGGCAAGAAGCATTTGTGAATTTTCTCCGCTTGCTATATCATAAGCAGGTGTATGCGAAAAGCGCGCAGAGAGAAATGCACATATACTTCTTGCTTGAATTATGTTATATTGAAAGATGATGGGATTACTACACGTTTAGCGGCGGAAGGGGACGGCTCGAATTACTCGCACGGGGACGGCCATGCCGTTCATGCGACCGGGTGTCCATTTCGGCATCTTGGAGAGGATGCGGATGGCTTCTTCGTTGAGCGATTGCTCCACCCCTTTGTACACTTGTATGTCGGAGACACATCCGTCGGTGTTTACGATAAATGAGCATAACACGCGACCTTGTATGCCGGCCTTGTATGCTTTCTTGGGGTATTTGCGATGCTTGTTGATAAAGCACATGAGTTTGTCATCGCCTCCGGGGAAAGATGGCTTTTCCCATACGTAGTCATACTCGTATACCTCGCGGTATACCACGTCACCGCCGTTGGAGCTGACGGAGACGCGCATGCGACATGTCTGTGCTTGTGTCGTAGCTATAGAGGCTATCAGGCCGACAGCTATCAAAGCTGCCAAGCGTACATGTCCGGGTATGTGTATCAACTTATGAAGTAATGATGACATAATTTATGTGTGTTCTGTATGTTGAACGCACCATATAAGTAGAGTTGTTTTTGTTCTTGAGCAGCTATTGATAGCTACTCTCGTTTCACGGTGCAAATTTAGTACAGAGTTTCGGAATATGCAAGAGCTTTAACGTTCATTAACCAATGTTTATATTTTCTCTCACCGTTATCTCTAATTATAAACCGTTTAAGAGCGCATTTTCGGGCTGAAATTAACCTTTCGGGGGTGTTTTTCATATTTGCGAACTTGAAAAAGTATTTTTTCGGCTCTTGACAACAATTTTGCGCCTCTCGTTCCGTTATTTTTTATATGAGAATGACTATTGGTGTGTTGATGTTCTTGCTGGCGATGATTGTCGGCAAGGTGTCGGCACAGGTTTCGACATACAGCTGTTTGGAGGTGCCGTATTCGTCACACGCGTTTGCGTTGGGCGGTTATGGTGCCGGTATCGCCGTGATTGATGCTGATGTCTCATTGGCCGGTGAGAACCCCGGCTTATTGGGTAATGAGGTGGAGACACAAGTGGCAGCCAATTATATGCACTACCTTGGCGACAGTAATTTTGTCGGAGTGCACTTCGGTATGGGATATGGCGCGCACAGCGCATGGGCTTGCGGCATACAGTACCTGGGCTACGGCAATGTAGTCGGCACACTGCCGGACGGAACCGTCACCGGCGAGTTTGCCATGCACGACATCATGCTCAACGGCATATATGCCTATGACATAACAGACCGACTGCGCGGCGGCTTGAATGTGAAGATGGTGGTGTCCAGCTATGAGCATTATTCCGCTTTGGCTATGGCTGCCGACGTGGGTATCAACTATTATGACCCGGAAAAGGATATGTCTCTTTCGGCTGTGTTGAAGAACATGGGTGGCCAGATCAAGCGTTTTGACCGCGACTATGTGCGTGTGCCGTTTGATATCCAGCTCGGATGGATGCAGCGCATAGGCACTTCGCCATTCCAGATAGCCGCCTCGGCACACAACCTGACTCGATGGAAGATGCCCTACTACAGTCATGACACTTCAGACACGGATGCGACGGAGATTAAGGACTCATTTGTCGACAACCTGTTCAGACACATCACTATCGGCTTGCAATATTCACCCTCTGACAAGTTCTATCTCGCGGTAGGTTACAACCACAAGATGCGCACGGATATGACCACATACAAGCGCAATTTTTTGAGTGGTTTCTCGGCTGGTATAGGTCTGCGTGTCAAGGACTTCAAGGTGGATGTTAGCTATGCTCAGCCCCACAAGGGCGGCTCGTCAATCATGCTCAACCTGGGTATGAACCTGCAAGAGCTGCTCCGATTATAACTCCGGGTGGGAGATTTCTCAAACAAAAATTGACTTATGAAGAAGATTATAGTAGCGATAGACGGATATTCCTCCTCCGGCAAGAGTACAATGGCCAAGCAGTTGGCAGCCAAGGTGGGATACAAGTATATAGACAGTGGTGCGATGTATCGTGCCGTAACGCTTTACGCAATGCGTCGAGGCATGATAGCAGCTGACGGCACGGTTGATGCGGTATCATTGACAGCCGCCTTGCCCGATATACGTATCGACTTTGCCCCTCAAGGCAATCATGCGTTACTCAATGGGGAGGATGTGGAGCATGAAATACGCTCTATGGAGGTTGCCTCACATGTCAGCCCGGTAGCCACTATCCCGGAGGTGCGACGCTATCTGACGGCAAGGATGCAGCAGTTCGGAGCGGAGAGGGGTATCGTGATGGATGGCCGTGACATCGGCACGGCGGTATTTCCGAATGCCGAGATGAAGGTGTTTGTAGATGCGTCGCCCGAGGTGCGTGCGCGTCGTCGTTATCTGGAATTGGAAGCAAAAGGGGTGCCCGCTGACTATGAGGCTGTCTTGGCCAATGTCAAGGAGCGCGACTATATAGACTCACATCGTCAGGAGAGCCCGTTGCGTAAGGCTGATGATGCTGATGTGTTGTGCAACGATGATATGACCTTGCAGGAGCAGGAGCAATGGATGCTAAGCCTCTTCAATGCCAAAACTGCCGAATGAAGCCGACTATCGAGATAGACACTGACTCCGGGTTCTGCTTTGGTGTGGTTACGGCCATACGCAAGGCGGAAGAGGAGCTGCTTGCTCGCGGCTCCCTGTATTGTTTGGGCGACATAGTGCATAACTCCAATGAGGTGGAACGCCTCAAAGCCAAGGGGTTGCAGACTATCACACATGATGAGTTAGGCCGGCTCAAGAATGTCAAGGTGCTTCTGCGTGCTCATGGCGAGCCGCCGACGACTTACCGCATGGCGGAGGAGCATGGCATTGAGATTATCGATGCCACTTGCCCGGTAGTGCTTCAGCTGCAGAAGCGCATTAAGTCGGCATGGCAGACGGCTCGACAAGCCGATAATCCGCCGCTGATTCTGATTTATGGCAAGCCGGGACATGCTGAAGTGAACGGCCTTGTCGGTCAGACGGATGGTACGGCTGTGGTTATACAGTCGACGGCTGATTTGGACTCACTCGACTTGGACCGGGATGTATTGCTATACTCTCAGACGACAAAGTCGCTAAATGGTTTTCAGCAAATTATCGACGAGATAAAGCATCGAAAAACCAAGGGGGAGTTTCACTACTTCGATACCATATGTAGGCGAGTGTCGGGCCGGATACCCAAGATACGCGAGTTCGCAATGTCGCATCAAGTGATACTCTTTGTCAGCGACCCGAAGAGCAGTAACGGCAAGGCGTTATGCGAGGAGTGTCGTGCCGTCAATACGCGTACCTATTTTATCACCGAGCCCACGGAGATAGACCCCCGGTGGCTCGAGAAAGCCGAGTCAATCGGCATATGCGGTGCTACATCGACGCCTCGCTGGCTCATGGAGTCCGTCCGAGAGCATATAAGCAGAAATTCAATCTGAATTGGACTTGCTACTTACCTCTAAATACGTAAAACAGTGCTTTACGAGACTCAAGAACAGACAGATGAGCGCTTCATGCGCATAGCCTTGCAGGAGGCACAGGAGGCCTCACGTGCAGGCGAAATACCTATCGGAGCCGTCATAGTGCAGAATGGTCAGCTCATAGCAAGAGCGCACAACCTCACCGAACGGCTCGGAGATGTCACGGCTCATGCCGAGATGCAAGCAATAACTTCGGCTGCCATGACTCTCGGTGGCAAGTATCTGCAAGGTTGCACTTTGTATGTCACAGTGGAGCCGTGTCCGATGTGTGCCGGCGCCATAGGATGGGCGCAGATACCTCGCATAGTGTATGGTGCCTCTGACAGCAAGCGAGGGTACAGCTCGCTGACACCGGCCATGGGAGCCAAAAGCCCGTTGCACCCCAAAGCGGTTGTAGTACCCGGCGTTCTGGCTGATGAGGCTCGCCAATTGATGCAAGATTTTTTTCGCAAAAAAAGATAAAGTACGTTTGTGAAGATGAAGAATCCGTGGATTGAGGCCACGCGGCCTCGCACATTGCCGGTAAGTGTAGCCGGTGTTATTTCCGGGGTGGCCTGTGCGGCATACTTCAGCCATATACTGTGGAGTCAGGCATTGCTTTGTCTGTTGTTTGCCCTGCTGGCTCAGGTGGCTTCAAACTTTGCCAATGAGTATTTTGACTTCAAGGCAGGTCTTGACAAGAAAGGTCGCGAGGGGTTCAGACGTGGTGTAACTGAGGGTGATATATCACCTCGGGCAATGTTGTGTGCCACTCTCGGATGTCTTGGCTTGTGCGGTCTGCTTGGTCTGGCCATGTTGCTTATAAGCGGTCAGTGGTGGCTTATAGTCCCCGGAGTGTTGATTGCCGTTTTCGCACTTGCTTACAGCACCGGCCCATGGCCGCTGAGTCATCACGGGTTGGGTGATGTGGCAGTGATAGTCTTCTTCGGATTAGTGCCGGTAGTCCTTACCGCCTATTTGTGTGCCGGGGCGCAATGGACAGCCTTGAGCCTGTCGCTGCCAACGGGTATAGGCATAGGCTTATTAGCTGCCAATGTTTTGATAGTCAATAACTATCGCGATATGGAGGATGACCGTGCCGGAGGTAAGCATACCACTGTGGTAATCTTCGGACGCAAGGTGATGAGCACCATCTATCTGCTTGACGGCATAGTGGCACTTTTGGTTATGTGGCCGGTGTGGCGCGACACTATTTTGTATAGCTGGATTATCATCATTTTATATTTAGCCATACATCGCGCCATATGGCTGCAGCTGCGCCGGCTGCAAGGTCATGCCCTCAATCCGCTGCTCGGGCTGACGGCTATGAATCTGCTGATGTTCGCGCTCTTTACCTCTGCCGCATTATTTATGTCGGCATGAGCCTCTGCAATATGATTAAGGCATCAGTCTGTTCTGACCAATGCCTTAATCACAATCTCATTTATGTGGGTATTCCCGTCACGGGCAACCCTAATCCATCACTAATTCATAACTTTTCGACTGCAAAGTTAGACATAAAAGAGATACTTGACAATACCTTATTGTAGGTAATTTTTGACAAATCTTTTAACCCACCTTAAATAAAGCCTGTAAAATATGGAACAATATTTACCTCAGCATAGAATGCGTGACATAATAGCCGATAACGGCTTGTTGCTAATGGTATTGTCGCGTTTTAATATCAGCCTCGGCTTTGGTGATAATACAGTGACAGATGTGTGTCGTGCGCAAGGAGTGGACTGTAATACCTTCTTGGCGGTAGCTAATTTTATCAGCGGGAAGCCGTATATGGCCTATCAGGTGTCACTGCCGGCTCTCACTACATATCTGAAGAATGCGCATAACTATTTCTTGAAATATGTCTTGCCGGGTATCCGTCGGCGTCTGATAGAGGCCATCAGCACTACGGCCAATGGTGATGTCAGCATATTGATACTTAAGTTCTTTGACGAATATACCGAGGAGGTGCGCCGCCACATGGAGTATGAGAATGAGGTCGTCTTTACCTACGTGGATGCACTGCTGCGCGGTGAGTGCCCCTCAGATTTCAATTTTGAGACGTTTGAACAGACACATGAGCCGGTAGCCGAGAAGTTGCACGAGCTGAAGGAAATCTTCATCTGTCATTTTCAGGCTGATGGTGACCGCGTGGACCAGTTTAACTCGGTGTTGTTTGAGATTATAACCACTGAGAGCGATATCAAGATGCACTGCCGTGTGGAGGATGTGCTTTTCGTGCCGGTGGTGAGAGCGCTTCGTCAGAGCCTGGAGAGTAAGAGCACGGAAGAGCAGAATGCCAATACGGCACATCTGGATGTCAATGGAGATATAGAACTGACAGCGCGCGAACGCGATATAGTCAAAGCGATAGCTCGCGGATTGTCCAACAAGGAGATAGCCGATCAGCTGTTTATCTCACCGCACACTGTGGCGACCCATCGACGTAATATCTGTGCCAAGCTCAACATCCACAGTGCCAGCGGCATGACCCTTTTCGCCATTATCCATGGACTCATCTCTCTGGAGGAGGCTAATGACCTTCTGCCCGGCATGTAATTTTTATCGCCTTATTTTCTCACCCATATAAAGAAACAGTGCCGAACTCCTCGGAGTCCGGCACTGCGCGTATTAATCAAAAAAATCTGCCTTATGGCACTTACGTGTTGCGGTGGGGTGATTACTTCTTTACGCGACGCTCTTTGATACGAGCCTTCTTGCCTGTGAGGGCACGCAAGTAGTACAATTTTGCGCGACGTACCTTACCGTATTTGTTGATTACGATAGAGTCGATGAAGGGTGACTCCAGGGGGAAGATACGCTCTACACCGATACCATCAGAAATTTTGCGTACTGTGAAGCGCTTCTTTGTACCCTCACCATTGATGCGAATCACCACACCACGGTATTGCTGGATACGCTCCTTGTTACCCTCTTTGATACGATATGCCACTGTGATGGTGTCACCGGGGCCAAATTCGGGATGCTGTTTGCCGGTTGCAAACGCTTCCTCAGCAATCTTAATTAAATCCATTATGATATAATTTTTTAAATGTTTATGATTGCGCAATATTCGTAATTAATTGTGATACACTTGCTTATGTTGTCAGCGATGCGGCCGTTTCGGCTATTTTATCGTCATGCTGCCGGCGTGAGTCACTTACCAGAGATTGCGAAATCGGCTGCAAAGTAACAAAAAAAATCTGACATACGCAAATTTTTTTGTTCTCGCACTCAAAAATAGTGGCAAGTCACCCCTCCGGGAGCACGTCTTTGTTGAGAGGTATTGAAGGGTTGATGAGGTATAACCGGTCTACGGCGCGTGTGACGGCTGTATACAGCCAGCGGTGAAAGTCGAGGTCAAACAACCCCTCGCGTGGTATGCCGGCAAGGTCGATATAAACATGCTCCCACTGACCACCTTGTGCCTTGTGGCATGTCAGGCAATAGCCGTATTTGGCTTGGATGGCGTTCAAGTAGGGGTTAGTGCGCAATGCGCGATAATGGTCTGTGCCGACAAGGCCCTCGGCTGACAATTCGGCTGACACGGCTTGATATAGCTGCGCATACTCATCGTCAGGCAATGACGGCGCTTCGTTGTCAAGGCATGTGAGCAGCATTTTGCAGTTCAGCTCGATACCGCTGTCGGTGAGCAGCAGCTCGACATCGGCCCAGTCATGCCCGTAGCGGCTCTCTTGTCCGTAGATGTGTTGAAGTACCGCCCCCTCACCATTGGCCACGAATGGCAGCTCCTTGATTTTTGCTGACCAGAAATAATTGTTTTTGGCTATCACCAGTCGCTCGCCTCGCTGTATACGCTCCTCGGCATATAAGACTGTGGCGCGTATGGCTCGGTTGAATGCGGCGGCTCTCCAATTGGCGCGTGTGACAACCAACGTGCCCTCTTGCCCTACCTCAGAGTAGGACTCGGCTATCTGTTCGGCAAGGTACTCGCTCGTTGTCACCTGTACATCGGTGAACTTTGCCGGCCATAATCGTGCCTCGGGCAGCGGCTGCTTGAGCATGCGGCGGCGCAGACGTGTGGCGTTGTATAATATGCCTGACTGTGATGCCTGACGCAGCGGCTTTTCGAGTTCAAACTCTCGCACGGTAAGCCCCATAGACTCAAGGACGGGAGTGCTCATGGCCAAGCTCAACGATTCGCCCACCGGTGGCAGCTGAGCCACATCGCCGACCATAATCAGCGAGCAGCCGGGCGAGGAGTAGACGTGTGTCACCAAGTGTTGCAACAGTTTAGACCCCTTTGCGGCTATCATGGATGCCTCGTCGACTATAAAGAGTGTGTCGCAATCCTTGTTTTCAGCTAAAAAGAACCCGGTAGAGTAGGGGTCAAGTGCATCTCCCCGGTATAGACGTTTATGGATGGTTGAAGCCGATTTGCCGGAATAATGTCCGAGCACCTTGGCTGCACGTCCGGTGGGAGCCAACAACACGGTCTTGTATTTCGTATGGGAGAGCGCGTTGTTCAGAGCTGCCATAACCGAGGTTTTGCCCGTGCCGGCATATCCGCGCAGCACGAACACTTCGCGCTCCGTGCGTGTATATACAAACTCGCACAGCCGCCACAACAGCTCATCCTGCCCTCCTTGCGGTTGAAAGGGGAAGAAGCTGAGTGCTTTGTCATATAACCATCCGGCGTCCACTTTAAGAAATCAAAAAATTTATGCGAAATTAGTAAATTCCGCGAGATTTTCGGCACGCAATCGGAGTTTTTTTTCTTCGGGCACATCAGTTTTATCTTTTTTTTTGTAAATTTGCAGCTATGAAGATTGACAACATGAAGGCTGATTTCACAGACCATAAGGTGTGGCAACTATCACTCACTATCGGTATGCGTGGTGTTGATGCGGTGTTTATCAACCGCAACACGTCGGAGTGCGTGCCATACTTGTCGCGTGCATGGGAATGTCCCGAGGCCGAAGTACTCAAAAATGTCGAGGATACCATATATGATGACACGTTGCTGCCTGATGGTTATGATACCTCCATACTGATACGTCCCAAGGCGGCCTTGCTTGTGCCGAGAGAGTTATGCGACCCGGAGGACACCGATGCGTTGCGCGCCGCTCTGGATGCGGTGGATGCAGCCTCGCAGAAAGATGTGTGGTGCGAGCCGTTGGACGATGAGGTGGCTGCGCTATATTCCACCCCGAGAGGGCTGCAAGGCTTTTTGAGCAGAACTTATCTTACTGAAGATATGCATCTTGTGACAGCTCCCATGGTCCGGATGGGTCGTCAGAGCTCATCTGCGGATAATGGCGAAAAGATGTGGGTGCACCTCTCTGACAATGTGATTGACATTGTTGCTTTCCGTGACGGCAAACTTGTACATGCCGGGTCATGGTATTGCGCTCCCGGTGCCGATACGATTTATTATATATTGTTCACATGGCATGCCTTGAAGTTCGATGCCGGTCAGGGAGAGTTGCGAGTCAGTGGTAGAGAAGATTTGCGTCGTCAGGTACTCGCACCCTTGCGTCGACATATCAACTATGTGAGCCTGCCGGTGACTTCGCAGGTGGTGAACAATGCTCTCAATAAAGGTGTTTCACTTTCAACTGCATTGAGGTTGGATAATGTAAATTGACATTTATAGCCGGAGCTGTCAGATGATTTCAAGCTCTACATAAAACTATAAGTATGAGAATTATACGAGGAAAATACGGGCGACGTCGGTTTGACGTGCCGCGAAACATAACAGCGCGTCCCACTACGGACTTCGCTCGTGAGAATATCTTTAATGTGTTGGAAAATCTCGAGGACTTCGATGACACCGCTGCTTTGGATCTGTTCAGCGGTACGGGTGCAATAGCATTGGAGTTCCTCAGCCGCGGATGCGCCAAGGTGGTGGCTGTCGAGATGGCTGCCACGCAAGCCAACTTTATCCGCTCTGTCAAGGAGAAGTTGAATGCTGCCGGACTCACTGTCATTAAAGGTGATGTGTTCAAGTATATCGAGACTTGCTCCGAGAAGTTTGATTTCATCTTTGCCGACCCGCCATATGACCACCCCCGTTTTGCGGAGATACCGGGGCTGATTCTCAACTCCAAAATGCTCAAGCCGGGCACATGGGTGATAATCGAGCACAGCAAGGCACACGACTTCAGTGCGCTACCACACTTTAATCAGCATCGTGCCTACGGCTCGGTAAACTTCTCCATTTTCCATATACCGGCAGACGATAGCGCAGACGAGTAGTCACCTCATAAAAGATTAATTCAGATGAAGTTAGACGGCAGAAGATTTAGCAGCAACATAACCGATATGCGAGGTTCCGGCAAAGCCATAGGCATAGGTGGAGGGATTATAGGCGTCATCATAGCAGCTGTCATCACGCTGCTTAGCGGTGGAGACTTGGGCGATGTCATAAGTAATATCGCCATGAATCAGACCTCCCAATCCGTCACCGGCACATATAATCCGGATGACCCGGAAGAACAGCGTCTGTATGACATTGCTTCCAAGGTGCTTGCCGGCACGGAGGATGTGTGGACGCGTGAGTTTCAGCGTCAAGGGTGGGGCGAGTATGTTGCTCCCAAAATGGTGTTGTACAGCGGCTCCGTGCAGACCGGATGCGGTCAAGGCACATCTCAGACCGGACCTTTCTATTGCTCTGCCGATCAGACTATTTATCTCGACTTGGACTTCTTCAGAAATATGAGCCGCGACATTGGGGCCGATGGTGACTTCACATACGCATACGTTATAGCTCACGAGGTGGGGCACCATGTGCAGTATCTGCTCGGTACCTTGGATGAAGCTCATTCAAAAATGGCCAAACTGTCTGAGACACAAGCCAATCAGGTGAGTGTGCGCATAGAGCTTCAAGCCGACTACTATGCCGGTGTGTGGGCGCATAATGACAATGAGATGTTCGGATCTATCGAGCCGGGTGATGTGGAGAAAGCCATCGATGCGGCCTCAAAGATAGGTGATGACTACCTGCAGCGTAAGGCCTATGGACGAGAAATGCCGGAGAGCTTCAATCACGGGCGTTCGGCGCAACGTGTTAAGTGGCTGCAAAGAGGTCTCGATACGGGCGACCCGACAGCTTACACCACCTGGATCGGCTCATATTCCTCACTCTAAGCAAGATTCACAATAGGGCTAATATGGCGCTGTCTGAGCGCATGACGGACTCTCGTGTCAGTGTGATGGATTGGGGAGTGATGCGCAAGAGTGCCGGATTACACTTTGCCTTATTTAGCAATACACGGAGAGCGTGCTCGCCGAAGCGTACTCGATAATCAGCCGTATCAATCCCTTCGCGACGCCTGAGTCTTGTCATGATATATTCTTCATGCAGCTCCTCATCGGTCAATTGCTCCTCTGTGTATAGTGGTATTGTTGATTGCTGATAATGAGCTATATACCGCTTTACGTCCGCCGGGTTGGCTCGGCGTATCCTCTCCCCGTTATATGAGTGAGCAGCTGCACCGAGTCCGATGTATGGCGTGCCAACCCAGTATGACGAGTTATGGACTGAACGAAAGCCCGGTTTTGCAAAGTTTGATATTTCGTAATGTTCATATCCGGCTTCGCCAAGAGATTGTACCAAAGACAGATACATGCTGTCTGATATATCTTCTTCACATTCGCTCACCTTACCTGTCTGCTGCATCTTATATAGTGCGGTGCGCTCCTCCCACATCAAGGAATAAGCCGAAATGTGAGCTGCATCCAGCTCTATGGCACGGCTCAAAGAGGCTTCCCAACTGCTTTGTGTCTGTAGTGGCAAACCGAAAATCAAGTCGATACTTATATTGTCAAAATGTCGGCGTAATGTCTCATATGCTTTTAGAGCTTGCGCTGACGTGTGAGTGCGTCCCACTGCCTTCAACTCTCTGTCGTTCAAAGACTGAATGCCCATACTCACCCTGTTTACACCGGCTTCAGCCAGCTTGAGGCAAAGGTCGGTACTGACATCTTCCGGGTTGACCTCGACAGTTGTTTCTATGGGACTGAATCCGACAAACTTGTCTGTTACGTCACCGATAAGTCCGCAAAGCAAGTCAATCGGCATTTGTGAGGGTGTTCCACCACCAATATATAATGTGTCAGATGAGTACTTTGTCATGTGCGCATCAGTCGGGTGGAGCGACGATGAACCGATTGTGCCGCTGATTTTGCACCGGATGAACTCTTCAGCCCTTGCAGCCGCTTCAGCCGTTATTGCAGCGGCATATGCCTTCCATGGGGCATTCCTTGACCCCACGGAGTAGAAGTCACAATAGAAGCACTTTCGCCTGCAAAAGGGGATATGTATATAAACGCCACACACAAATGTTAATTAATCTTAAAATCAGTTCTTATTTACAATGAAATCTTAAATAACGTTAAATTTAAGTAAATTTATTATGTTTTATAACATTGTTTTAAAAAAATATTTGTAACTTTGCATTGAGTTTTTCATGGTATTAGATTTTAAGGTTAACACAATGGATTGGTTGTCGTGAGACAATCAATTTTTTTTATGTTATAACTGCACAGCCGGAGCGTGAGTTGTATGCAATCAGGCTTGCAAAATGAGAGCTATGAATAATACAAGCTAATCTATAAGCGTGAGGTTCAGGTCTTTGACAAGGCTGCGTATCGACTCCGTCTCTTGATACAGCTCGGTGAAAGCTTCGCGTGGGGTGAGCACTACCTCGCGTTCTGTGGGAGCTGCCAACAATATCTTTAGTGTGAGATTAGGGTCGCCGGTATGTTGACGTAAGAAAGGCACCAGTGTCGTTTTCGCGGTCTCAAACAAGCTCACCGTCCCCGGGTTGGCTGCATACACCTCAAATACAGACGGTGCCTCGGTAGCACGCGGCTTGTTAATCCTCATTTGAGAATTGAGCATGTGATTTTTCGGATTAGCCGCAGAGTATGCCTCCCATGCCTCTTGCACATTCTCGACAGTGGCCGGTTGGGCTGCATCGCCGGTTGTCAGTGTTGGTGACATCAGTTCAGCCGGAATACGCATATCAGACTTTGGAGCCTCGGCACTGAGATTGGTTACCGATATTTTGGCCGTCTTAAGCTTGGCATGAGCCATCCCGGATGCACTGCGACGCACCATATTGGTGCGTGTGGGAGGCGCGATATTTGCCGGTTGCTCAGCTGTCTCGTTGTCGGGCTGCGTGGCAGTCTGAGACGTTGACGGTCGGTTGGCGGCTGATGAGGCCGTGACAGGTTGATAAGGTGTGGGAGCTGCTTCAGCCGTAGTGGATGCGGGTTGGGCTGCTCCTTGTGGGGTGGGCTGCCGGAGTGCGGGTCGCGACGGGTTGCCCTTACTGTCCGTCGCGCCGGTAGGGTCCGCTACCTGGCTCAGCCGGATGAGCGTCAACTCTACCAAGAACTGCTTATTGCCCGAGGTGCGATAGTTCAAGTCGCAGTCGTTGACAATACCCATGGCGGTATAGGCCCATTTGGGGTGGATGCGCGAGGCTTGCTCCTTATACTTCTCGGCCACATCGGCACTCACTTCGAGCAGCGGCAGTGTCGCCGGCACCATAGCCATCGTGAGTTCTCGCAAATGATTGGCCAGACCGGCAACAAATTGCAGAGAGTCGAACCCCTTGTCTCTCACTTCCTTATACAGTAACAAAGATGTCGGCACGTCACCCTTCAGAAAGGCATCCACCAGACGGAAGTAATACTCATAGTCCAAGACATTGAGATTGTCAATAGTGCCTTGATAAGTGATATTGCCGCGAGTGGAGGCTGCCACTTGGTCAAAGATTGAGAGCGCATCGCGCATGGCACCATCTGCCTTGCGAGCTATTACGCCCAGTGCTGACGGCTCGGCACTTATCCCCTCTTGCCCGGCGACATAGGCCAAGTGATTGGCTATGTCGTTCACACCTATACGATTGAAGTCATATATCTGGCAGCGCGACAAGATAGTAGGTATCACCTTATGCTTTTCGGTAGTGGCGAGTATGAAGATGACGTATGCCGGCGGCTCCTCCAGTGTCTTCAGAAAGGCGTTGAATGCACCGGTAGAGAGCATGTGTACCTCATCGATAATGAATACGCGATAACGACCCACTTGCGGTGGTACACGTACCTGATCATTGAGAGCGCGAATGCTGTCGACACCATTGTTGGAGGCGGCATCCAGCTCTACTATATTTATGGAGCGACCTTCGTTGAAGGCGCGACAACTTTCACATTCGTTGCACGCTTCGCCCTCGGCAGTGCGATGTTCACAGTTTATGGTTTTGGCAAAGATACGAGCGCAAGATGTCTTGCCGACGCCGCGCGGTCCGCAGAACAGATATGCCTGTGCCAGGCGGTCACTGTCAATGGCATTTTTAAGTGTCAGAGTGAGCGAGGGTTGCCCCACGACATTATGAAAAGTCGCCGGACGATACTTTCTCGCCGAAACAATATAAGGAGTACTCATACCGCAAAATTACAATTTTTTCTGCACTCTGACAACTCATCACAGGCAATTCATGAAAATCACCAATATAAGTAGGAGGTCAATTTAAATTTAACTTTATGAAGAAATGTCAAAATATAATTTTATTACAGCGACTTTTTTGCGGATTTTACAAGTTTCATCAGTCGTTATGCCCGCATAACTCCTTCTTCAACTTGCAAAATCCACTAAAAAATTCGCTCGCCATAAAGTTAAATTTAAATTGACCTCCTACTTAATTTTGAACCGTTTGACCTCATGCCAATCCAATCGAGTAAGAGGCGAACACCTTAGATTAGTGTTCGCCTCTCACTTGATTGGCTAAGCTGTCAGTCAGGTAAACAGGTCGGAGTATTTAACTGCTCGTTCAAAGGCGGCAATCTCTTCATTGTTTGCCTTATACATAATAGCTCGTATGACAGCGTATTCGCTACCTATCAGATCTAAGTATTGAATTGTAAGGCAATCCTCGGTGTAATCAAGAATCTTAATTTCCGGATAAGAAGCCGTTTCTTCAAAAAAGAAAGTATCTTCGTTCTCCTCCAAAAGCTCTTGCGTGTTATATAGCATACATAATGAGGATTTATAATATCGGAAAGTATTATCAGTGATATATAACCCCTTAAGTAGTGATATGCCAATGGGCATGATGTGCATGTCCATTGCTTCCAATGGTGTGTACTCGTTATCGTCAACAATAAACTTTGAGTCCTTTACTATCCAATAAATATTGGAAATCTCATCTCTCAGACTAATCTTTTCCTCCTCGTTCGCAGGTTCGTTTCCCTCATCTATCGGCTCAACATCAGAGCATCCAACACAAGCAAAAACAATAGCGAACAGACAGAATAAAATTGAATGTTTCATATGGTTGTAGGTTTTTTGCAAAGATATAAAAAATCCCTTATTCTAAAAAAACTTTAACATTTATTAATTAAGTTTAACAGTTACTACTCGTAAGACAAATTTTTTCGCTGTTCTCTGACAACTTTATTGTCTAAAGATTCGTTTATATATTTGAATAATGTGAGTTGTTGCTTGAGCTAATTTTTTGAGATTGACCCGGCCATTGTCAGAGTCGAAAATTCAGTTTGATTTTGCAGCTGCTCGGAAATTTTTTGAGTTATGGAAAAAAGTAAACTTTATACCGGTACAGGCGATGCCGGTTCAACATCTTTGGTCGGAGGCACCCGTATAGGTAAAGACAGCGTGCGCCTCGAGGCTTATGGTACTATCGATGAGCTGTCAAGTCATATCGGTCTGTTGCTCGCTGTCGGTAACTCTTCGATTGCGGAACAAGCTCTGTTGAACCATATACAGAACAAACTTTTCAATGTGGGTGCTTATCTGGCTACTCAGCCTGAAGAGGGTGCCAAGCCGGAGCCTTCAGGTCTTACCGAAGAGGATATCAAAGATGTAGAGGAGGGTATCGATGCTCTTGACAAGGCTGTGCCAAAGGTGAATGCTTTCGTATTGCCCGGCGGTACCGTATCGGCGGCACAGGCTCATGTGGCACGCACGGTGTGTCGTCGTGCCGAGAGACATATCATTGCGCTGAGCCGCGAGAGCTATGTCAGCCCTATTGTGCTTAAGTACATCAATCGTATATCCGACTTCTTGTTTATTCTCGCTCGTGCATACAACTTTAACGCCGGAGTAGAGGATATTTTGTGGCAAAAGGATTGATGTATGTCATATATCGGGAGGGTCATTGTCAGTCTCTCTTGTTTGTTTGTGCAAAGGGTTGATATATAACCCTTTGAGTTGCACAGCTATTCACCACAAGTAAAGAAAATTTGCCAATAAGCGATTTTTTTGTATCTTTGTGGTGAAATAGTTGTGCACTTCTTTTTATGGACGAGATTATCAACGACAACACAGACGCAAATATATCACAAGAGATACCCGATAGCGGATTGACTCCCTCGGCAGACGGAGCAGCCTCAACCGAACAACCGGTTCAGCCGGGCGATGATGCTACCAAGAAGAACTACATCGTGCCCGGTCAGGACAAGAACTCCTTGCTGTCAAATATGTATCAGCAGTGGTTCTTGGAGTATGCCTCATACGTCATACTCGAGCGTGCCGTGCCACATATTGAGGACGGACTGAAGCCGGTGCAACGACGCATATTGCACTCAATGTATACTCTTGATGATGGCCGTTTTAACAAGGTGGCTAATGTGGTGGGTAACACGATGCAATATCACCCCCACGGTGATGCCTCCATTGGTGATGCTCTGGTGCAGCTCGGTCAGAAAGACTTGTTAGTGGACACACAAGGTAACTGGGGTAACATCCTCACCGGTGATGGTGCAGCTGCTCCGCGTTACATCGAAGCTCGATTGTCCGAGTTTGCCCTCGAGACTCTCTATAGTCCCAAAGTCACCGAATGGACACCCTCGTATGACGGACGCAAGAAGGAGCCGGTAACACTGCCGGCCAAGTTCCCGCTGCTTCTGGCGCAAGGTGTGGAGGGTATTGCCGTCGGATTGTCCTCCAAAATATTGCCGCACAACTTTGTCGAGATATGTGATGCCGCCATCAGCTTCCTTAATGGCGAAGACTTCAAACTATATCCCGACTTCCAGACAGGCGGGTTTATTGACGTCAGCCGATACAATGACGGGGAGCGCGGTGGCGCCGTGAAGGTGCGTGCCAAGATTGACAAGATAGATAACAAGACTCTGGCTATCACCGAAGTACCTTTCGGCAAAACTACCACCGGCGTGATTAACTCCGTCATCAATGCGCAACAAAAAGGCAAAATCAAAGTAAAAAGTGTCGTAGACCATACTTCAGCTCAGGCTAATATAATAGTGCATCTGCAGCCCGGCACATCATCCGACAAGGCTATTGATGCGCTATATGCTTTCACTGACTGCGAAGTCTCCATCTCCCCCAACTGCTGTGTCATCAATGAGGAAAAGCCGCACTTCCTCACCGTCAGTGATGTGCTGAAATACAGTGTAGACCACACACGCCGCATTCTGCTCGAGGAGCTGAAGATACAACTCGGTGAGGCTCGAGAGGAGCAGATGTTCTGTTCGTTGGAGAAAATCTTCATCGAGGAGCGCATATACAAAGACCGACCCTTGGAGCAAGCACCCGACATGGACACCGCCGTGGCACATATCTTTAAACGCATCGAGCCGTGGGCTGACCGATTTTTCCGTCCCGTGACACGCGAGGATGTCATGAAGCTGTGGGAAATACGTATGCGGCGTATCCTCAAATTTAATGCCGACAAGGCCGATGAGCATATCGCCGAGCTTGATGCGCAGATAGCCCGATTGCTCCATGATATAGAGCATATCGTTGAGTTTACGATAAACTGGTATCGTCACCTGAAGGAGAAATACGGGCATAAATATCCGCGCCGCACCGTCATACGCGGTTTCGACTCTATCGCCGCCACCAAGGTGGCCGAGGCCAACAAACGGCTGTATATAGACCGCGACGGCGGGTTTGCCGGCACTGCTCTCAAAGATGCCGAATATGTCACAATGTGCTCCGATATCGATGACATAATCCTCTTCTATAAAGATGGTAAGTACAAGATTGTCAAGGTCTCTGACAAATTCTATGTAGGTAAGAATGTCCTTTATATCAACGTCTTCAAGCGTGGCGACAAGCGCACCATCTATAATATGATTTATCGCAACGGCAAGGGCGGCCCTTACTACATGAAGCGTTTTGCCGTCCCCGGGCTTACACGTGACAAAGAATATGATGCCACCAAAGGCCTGCCCGGCTCAAAGATTGTGTGGTTCACTGCCAACGCCAATGGCGAAGCCGAAGTGCTGCGCATTACACTAAAAGCTAAATTGCGTCTGAAAGTGCTGCAATTTGACATCAACTTTGCCGACATGGCTATCAAAGGCAAGGAGGCTCTCGGCAATCTCGTCACAAAGAATGATATAGCACGTATCTCACTCAAAGAGAAAGGAGGTAGCACCCTTGGAGGACGTTCCGTGTGGTGGGATCCCGATGTGCTGCGACTTAACTATGACGGACGTGGTGAACTGCTCGGTGAGTTCCAAAGCGAGGACCTCGTGTTGGTTATAATGAAGAACGGGGAGTTCTTCACCACCTCATTTGCTGACACCAACCACTATGACGAGGGTATTTTGCGCATACTCAAATTTAACCCCGGCACAGTTTGGACCGCCGTACTCAACGATGCCGCTCAGGGGTATCCATATATCAAGCGATTTACTTTTGAGTCCTCATCCAAGCCTCAACGCTTTATAGGTGAGGATGAGAAGTCCACACTCATAATGCTCACGGATACGGCTTATCCGCGTCTGAAAATAGAATTTGCCGGCACTGATAGTGAGCGCGAGCCGCTGGTGATTGAGGCCGACGAGTATATAGGCGTGAAGAGTTTCAAGGCCAAAGGTAAGCGGCTCACAACATATGAGTTGGGTACAGTGACCGAATTGGAGCCCACCCGTCAGCCGGCGCCGGAGTCCACACCCAACGATGACGATGCCGCTTCCACCGAAGAAGAACCGATAAGTCAGGTAGACGTCCGCGACGAGCTTACCGGCCAAAAGCAACTCTTCACCGAGTGACTTCTTTACCTGTAAATCAAAATATTAGTTGTGGTTAGCCTATTTACACCCCCTTACCCATAAGTTAAAGATGACGGATACGCCAGTGTCGGGGGTATAAGTTGTTGGCTCGGGAACCCAGGTTCTTGACGAACCCTAATGGGTGACTTTCATGGCAAATCATGATTATGCCCGCGGGTGTGTCCGAAGGGAGTGTTATTGCCTCACGCCGCAGATAGTTTAGTGCTGTCTGCAGGTTCACCTCGACTGCTGTAAATGCATCCGGTGATAGGCTTGTACTGAGTGCCAATGCAGTATCCGGCACAAAAT
>N._stephensi_709_foregut__coassemble_302_pt1 | contig 19425 bp, 18 predicted proteins | sample N__stephensi_709_foregut__metabat2_high_PE_009 | metagenome-assembled genome bin N | reverse complement strand
AATCGGGTAAGGGCATTATGCTTTTATTTCTAATTTAAATGAAAGAGCCGTGGTAATCCACGCTCTATTTCGTCTTCTCCGAACGATTATGTGGCAAAACAGAGGGGTAGAATCGGCTGAAACACTCTTGACATGGAGGTTCACTCCTCATCGCTCACGGCTACACTTTCCTTGCTGAACGGCAACGTATAGCTTACTGACAGAGTGAAGCCGAAGTGATTGTCGCGAGCGCCGTATCCCGGGACATACCATGGCCGCGACTGCGAGGAGTCCTTGCAGCTGAACATGAAGCGATATCGAAACGACCATCCGAGCGACCACTCTTTATACAATCGCACCCGCAAGCCGGCAAGCAGCTCGCCATAGGCCGCCGTTGTGCTTTGTCCGGTGATTTTCAGCGTGTTCAACTCTCCCCAATATGGGTCACCCACAGTGACATCAGACAGTGACCAGCTGAAGTGACTGAAGCCGGCTAGCAGTCCGACTATCAGACGATAATCGGGATTGCTCTTATACAGGAAATTATAGTCCGCGCCGATTTTAGTGTAGAGGGCCGGCGAGCCTTTATAGGTGAAATTCATGCCATCGGGGGTGGTTTTCGCTCCTCCGATACCCAATTCGATGGTGGGGAACAGCCAGTTCCACATTGACAGAGAGGCCGTTACATCTGCGCCTCCATATTTTTGTCCGGCGATAGCCATAATACCATCGGCAAAGTTGAGTCCGAATTCCATAGCATACAAGCGAGGATACACCGGCCGTGAGTTAACCTTATTGGAGGACACGGTGTCGAGTGTGGCGAGGAATAGTACCGGCTCATCGAGGACATCTCCATGCTTGTCATAATAGTGCAGTACCGAGCCGACAGGCTTCTTGTCATCCGTCTCTACCGGTGTGACTTCACGACGATTCTGTGCCACTACATTACTCATAGCGAGCAGCATTAACATTATGATTGTCAACGTTTTATTCATGAGTAACGGCTATTGATGACATCGCGGTCTGTGTCCGCAGATAGATGAAAATATTTTGCCCGGGCGTGTTGTCTATAACCCCGGAGGGACAAGTGACCGAGTCGATAAAATGTGTGGTATGTGTAATACGCTGAATTTCATACTTATAGAACACACCGCAGTCAGTAGATTCAAACCATGGCTCCGGGTCGTATTCAAAGGTGACGGTATCGAACAGCTCTTGTGGTATTCGGTTGTATTCAAGCACGTAACGAGTTACATGACTGTCATTGTTAAAGGGGATATATGCCTGCTCGGCACTATAATATGTCAGTATGGAGTCAGAGGGGGCTCCCAATCCGGCGAGATGTATGGTATCGAGTGCAATCGCGTATGGCTGCTCGGTCGAAGACATGAACGCGGCTATAGGCAATGAGTTGCGATTGCCTTCACACTCTGATGTGTCACAAGCTCCGGCGACTGCAAGGAGTATGCCGACGACCAATAATAAGCTATGTAACTTGCGTATTTTCAAAACTCTTCGCTTATTTGGTATGAGTTGCGTTCAGCCGAGTTGCGAGTAATAAGTTCGCCCACAAATCCGGTCATGAAGAACTGTGTGCCTATCACCATTGCCGCTAATGACAAATAGAAATATACCGACTTGGTGACATAGAACTCATAGGACGTGGAGCACATCGCCACTATCTTGAGTATCAGGATAACAGCTACTGCCAAGAAGCCCAACAAGAACATGAGCGAGCCAAGCAGGCCGAAGATGTGCATCGGCTTGATGCCGAACTTGCTCTGGAACCATAATGTACCCAAATCCAGATAGCCGTTGACAAATCGGTCAAGGCCGAATTTTGTCTTGCCATACTTGCGGGCGCGGTGATGCACTACCTTCTCACCTATCTTGCCGTATCCGGCATTTTTAGCCAGATACGGGATGTAGCGGTGCATGTCGCCATATACCTCAATATGCTTTACCACAGCAAGTTTATATGCTTTCAAGCCACAATTGAAGTCATGCAGATTTTTTATGCCGGAGACTTTGCGGGCCGTGGCATTAAACAACTTTGTGGGAATGGTTTTTGACAGCGGGTCATAGCGCTTCTTCTTCCATCCGCTCACCAGATCGTAGCCCTCTTGCATTATCATTCGATAAAGCTCGGGTATCTCATCCGGTGAGTCTTGCAAGTCGGCATCCATAGTTATGACGACGTCACCCTGAGCGCGTGCGAAGCCGGTATTCAATGCCGGGCTCTTGCCATAATTGCGCGAGAAACTGATGGCATGGATAGCCGGATTTTTATCTGCGAGGGCATGAATGACCTCCATCGAGTTGTCCGTCGAGCCGTCGTTGACAAATATGATTTCGTAAGTAAAGTCATTGTCGGCCATAACTCGCTCTATCCAAGCGGCAAGCTCGGGCAACGACTCAGCCTCATTATATAGTGGTATTACAACTGAAATATCCATTGATAAATAAGTTTAACGTGCAAAGTTACAAAAAAAATTAAACTTTTAACGTATCAGAGGGGTTATAATCTTGAAGTCTGCATTAAAAATTGACTTTCGCGCTTATTAAGATTTCTTTTATCAGGTGCGTTCAATGTTTGGTACTCACCCTAAAATAACAGCTATGAATATGACACACTTTTTTACCAAGACACTGATTTCAGCCGTATTAGGGCTCAGTCTTTTTGCCGGCATCGGTCAGGCTGATGCTTGCACGCGTGTTGTTTACAAGGGGCTGGACAGCCTGTATATCGTAGGTCGCTCGCTCGACTGGAAAACTCCCATTCCGACTAATGTATATGTTTATCCTCGCGGGATGCAGAAGCAGGGCAATGTGCAAGATAATGCCGTGCGTTGGACATCCAAATATGGCGCCGTATATGCCGTCAGCTATGACGGAGGCGTCACCGAGGGCATGAATGAGAAGGGGTTGGTAGTCAACGGATTGTTCTGCAAAGGCACTGTATATGACAATGACTCGACACTCAACCGTGCGCCGATGTCGCTGGCTATGTTCCCGGCATGGCTGTTGGACATGAATGCTACCGTAGACGAGTGTGTGGAGGTACTCAAGAAGCATGAGTTCAACATCAGCGGCGCTACTTTCGACGGCGGCACCGTATCGGCTCTGCATTGGGGCATCACCGATGCTTCCGGCAAAACGGCAATTCTGGAGTTTGACCACGGCACAATCAAGATTTATGAGGGCGACGACATCCTCACATTGACCAACGACCCGCAGTTCCCGGCAATGACGGCTATTAATGACTACTGGAAAGCAAAAGGTGGCACTCACACTCTGCCCGGCACCGTATCGAGCCCCGACAGATATGTGCGTGCGGACTTTTTCGTTCGCCATGTAGACAAGACAGCCGACCCGGACTTGGGTGCAACTATCTGTCGTACGGTAATGATGAACGCCTCCGTGCCATACATGTACACACCGGAGGGTGAGCCAAACGTCAGCTCCACACAGTGGCGCAGCTTCTCCAACATCCGCGACAAGAGATACTACTTTGAGCAGGTGACCAACTCCGGCTTCTGGTATATTGACCTCAACAAGTGTGACTTGCGCCCGGGAGCAAGTGTACAGAAGCTCACGGTGAGCGAGGCCGGCAGCTACACCGGTGAGGCCAACAAATACCTCAAAAAGGTTGCTCCTTTCACCCCGATGTATTAATTTTTACCTTGCAAACTCTGAATATTAAGATAATTTTTCGTAAATTTGTGCGCAAAAGCAGTTGATATATCATGAAATCATCATATCAAGCTCTATTCCTCGGGGGTATATGCACCCTGGTGTCGTTTGGATGTATGGCATGCCATGCATCCAAAGATGTTGAGGTCAACGACTATACTCCCCAACCGGCACACCTCCCCTTGGTTGGCGGTGAGGTAGCAGCCATGCCCATGGCTGTTGTCTATCAGACAAGCGGCGACAACGCCATGGATCTCGTACCTGTAAACCTGAGTCCGGACGGCAAGTCTGTCGTGTCCTACCCCGCTCCGTCAGACCTGAATGAGGGGCAAACACCTATAGACATGGGCGACGGGTGGTGGCTCGACCGTCGCGGCATAGGGCCCGGCACGGTATTCACCACATACACATATGAAGAGTATGAAGCGATGAAGCAGGCTCCCTCACCACAAGAAATTCTGAGCCATATCGACCGAAATGCTCACATCACACGCATGATTGAATTGCCCATCACTGCTGCCGAGGCCGCCTCAGACCCCGCCGTAGTCCGTGCTTACACCGAGAGCGGGTTTACCGACTGCCGCGAGATACCTCTGCACCAACTTCAACGGTGATGTCTCCGACCATCTCTGCTTACCGAAATAACTAAACTACAAAATATTAATGAAAAAACTACTCTACACCTTGGCATTAGCCGGAATGATTGCTCCGGCAGTGCAGGCGCGTACACTGAGCGTTGACCAAGCCATGGCCAACGCCTCATCTTTTGCAGCCTCAGCCATGCAGAAAGCTCCCTCTCTGCATCAGACATCGCTCAAATATGCCGGCTCCGTGGACTATCAAGGCTCACCGGCTGTTTACCTCTTCACCTCGTCAGCCAATCAGGGGCTTATCGTCACCTCTGCCAGCGACCTGACGCCGGCTGTTTTGGGATACGCCGACTCCGGCTCTTTCGACATGCAGTCAATGCCCGACGGGCTGAAATACATGCTCGACATGTATGCCGAGGAGATTGCCATGGCTGAAGCCGGGCAGACGATGCAAGTCATCTACAATGCCCCCGCCGAGCGTCAGCCCATTGAGCCCCTCTGCAAAACCACATGGAATCAGAATGCCCCATACAATGACCTCACCCCCACCCTCTCCGGACAGCACTGTATGACCGGCTGTGTGGCTACCGCCATGGCTCAGGTGATGAAGGTGCACGAGTGGCCCGCTGACCATGGCACCGGCTTTGTCAGCTACACTTGGACCTACGGCGCCGAGACCCTCAGCTACAATTTGGCCAACTCCACCATGGACTGGGCCAACATGCTCAACTCATACGATGGCACTGCCACCGATGCACAAAACACCGCCGTGGCTTCGCTGATGCGCGACTGCGGCTATGCCACCAACATGCAATACTCCCTCAATGCTTCCGGCACATCAGCCGTACAGATACCTCGCGCTCTGTACTATAACTTCGGCTACGATGCCGCCGTACGCACTCTCCAGCGCCTGTACTACAGCCAGTCCGAGTGGGAGAACATCGTATACTCAGAGCTGCAGAACGGCTGCCCCGTCATGTTCACCGGCGTGAGCGACTCACAAGGGGGACACTGCTTCGTATGCGACGGTTACAGCTCCGACAGATATTTCCACATCAACTGGGGTTGGGGAGGCATGTCTGACGGATACTTCCTGCTCTCGGCTTTCGACCCGGAGACTCAAGGTATCGGCGGCTCAACCGGCGGCTTCAACAATGGCGTCAACGTCTGTGTAGGTATCAAAAAGCCGGTAACCGGGTCACAAATCTACACCGAAATAATCGGTGAGGGTGCTTTCGGCACCGGCGCATCATCTTACACTACCGGCCAGCAGGTGGCATTCACCTCAGATGGCTTCACAAACACCTCAATGATTACGATTTACGCATATCCGGGTGTCAAGCTCACAGATGAGAACGGCAATGTGACATACATCCAAAGTCCTACCGAGGACGAGCTCGACTCATACTATTATGTCCAGGGGTATTACATCCCGGCGAGCGAGTTCCCCACAAGCGGCACATACACCGTGACCCCGGCATGGCTCAACGGCGACACCAACGAATGGCAAGACATCCGCTTCCCCATCAACGAGGTCAGCTCCCTCACTCTCACCATCAACAACGGCACTCTGACTTTCACTCCCATTGAGCTGAACGCCAACCTCGAAGTTACTGACGTGAAGCTCCTCACAGAGCTTTATACCAACACCAACTTTGAAGTATCCGCCAATCTGGTCAACAATGGCACATCAGAGTATCTCGGCACTATCGTGGTAGCTCTCGTCAATGCCGACAATCAGATTAAGGCTCAAGGCTCCGCTATCAATGTTGACGTTGAGAGCGGCGAGACACAACCGCTGGATGTAGTCACCAAGTTCACCAAAGCCCCCTCCGCCGGCACATATTACCTCTGCTTCGCCACATCAGACGGCAAAATCATCTCTGACAAGACTGAAGTGACAATCAGCGCACTCAGCGGACGCACCTCGATGAATCTGTCTGACCTGCGTATGGCCAACGGCACCGGTGATGACCCGGCAACCGTGCCCTCCAACGATGTGCGTGTGGCCGGTACTCTCAACTGCACCGAGGGATACTTCAACAACGCCATTACATGCTACATCTTCCCGCAGAACGGCGGCTCATCTCTCGGCACTCTCGGCACACAAAACTTCTTTGTGAAAGCCGGTGAGTCACAAGACTTTGAGTTCAAAGGCTCATTTGGCAATGGTGTGCTTGGCACGACATACATGATAGGCTTCTTCTATAACAACACACAGATCAGCAACGCCTACGTATACTTCAAAGTCGGCGAACCCACAAGCATCGAGGTTGTCAACGCAGACAATGGTGTAAGCCTGATAGTAGAGGGTAACCAACTCATCCTCAACGGCACAGACAATACAAATGAAGCTGTGATTGACATCTACAGCGTCGACGGCTCACACGTCATGCGAGTTAACGGCACATCAGCCACCCTTGCCACTCTTGCTCCCGGCACCTACATCGCCGTAGCACAGACACCCCAAGGCCCCGCCATGCTGAAGCTCATACGCTAACCCCACCTCTCCCCGGCCATATCCCGGAGAGACACCTCACACAAACCCCACGAAAACCCGCCGCCCCCGGCCAAGTTTTCGTGGGGCAATTTATACCCCCACCTCAACAAACCACCCACCCCACCAATCCCACCCATCCAAATTCACGAAATCTCGAAAAATCTCGTTAGTCAAAGAAATAACAGCACGTTTCGTTTTATAGACCATATTCACTCACAACCAACCTAACCCACTGAAAAAACAAACCCATTAACCCCAAACACACCACTACCCCACTCTCACGCTTCGTTTTATGCCCCATAATGTGTTCTATAAATTGAATGCACTTGCAAAGTAAAAGCCGGATGCAGTTTAATTGCATCCGGCTTTATTTTGTCATTATGGGGTCAGGTTATAACCCCGTAAGTTTGTCGATTTAGAGCAAGTGGCTTACTTCTCCTCGGCGGCGAGTTTCTCTTTGAGAGCCTGAAGAGCATCCAGATCACCGAGAGTTGTCTTCTCGATAGTGGGTGCTATCACTTTCTCCTCTTTCTCAGCACGAGGTGCGCGGTTCTTGCGAGCCTCATTGTTGGCTGCACGACGCTCGGCCTTCTCGGCATCTTCGCGGATGCGGCTGTGACTCAAGATGATGCGCTTGCTGTCCTTGTTAAACTCGATAACCTTGAAGGGGAGCTTCTCGTCGAGCTTGGCCTGTGAGCCGTCTTCCTTAACGAGGTGCTTGGGAGTAGCAAAGCCCTCAACACCATACTCGAGAGCTATAACGGCACCCTTGTCCATAACTTCGATGATTGTACCCTCGTGTACTGAACCTACAGTGAATACTGTCTCAAATACCTCCCAAGGATTCTCCTCGAGCTGCTTGTGACCCAGTGACAGACGACGATTGTCCTTGTCTATCTCAAGTACCTGTACATCGATGTCGCTACCTACCTTGGTGAACTCGCTGGGGTGTTTGATCTTCTTTGTCCAACTCAGGTCTGAGATGTGGATGAGACCGTCTACGCCCTCTTCAATCTCAACGAATACGCCGAAGTTGGTGAAGTTACGCACTTTGGCTGTGTGCTTGCTGCCAATGGGATAACGAGTCTCGATATCCTCCCAGGGATCTTTCTTGAGCTGCTTAACGCCGAGGCTCATCTTGCGCTCGTCGCGGTCGAGTGTGAGGATTACGGCCTCTACCTCATCGCCAACCTTCATGAAGTCTTGAGCGCTGTGCAGGTGCTGGCTCCAGCTCATCTCGCTCACGTGGATAAGACCCTCTACGCCGGGAGCAATCTCAACGAATGCGCCGTAGTCGGCCATAACCACAACTTTGCCCTTAACGTGGTCACCAACTTTGAGGTTGGGATCGAGAGCATCCCACGGATGGGGCATGAGCTGCTTCAGACCAAGAGCGATGCGCTTCTTCTCGTCATCGAAGTCGAGAATAACGACATTGAGCTTCTGGTCGAGAGCAACAACCTCTTTCGGATCGCTCACGCGGCCCCAGCTGAGGTCTGTGATGTGTACCAAACCATCCACACCACCCAGGTCGATGAATACGCCGTAAGGAGTGATGTTCTTGACGGTACCCTCGAGTACCTGACCCTTTTCGAGCTTGGAGATAATCTCCTTCTTCTGCTGCTCGAGCTCTGCCTCGATGAGTGCTTTGTGGCTGACAACGACGTTGCGGTATTCCTGGTTGATCTTCACAACCTTGAACTCCATAGTCTTGTCAACATACATATCGTAGTCGCGGATAGGACGAACGTCAATCTGGCTACCGGGGAGGAATGCCTCTATACCGAATACGTCAACGATCATACCGCCCTTGGTGCGGCACTTGACATAACCGGTGATAACCTCGTCGTTCTCCAAAGCTTTGTTGACACGCTCCCAGCTGCGTGAGGCACATGCCTTGCGGTGTGAGAGTACCAACTGGCCCTTCTTGTCTTCCTGATTTTCGATATAGACTTCCACCTTGTCGCCCACCTTGAGGTCGGGGTTGTAGCGGAATTCTGAGATGGAGATTACGCCATCTGATTTGTAGCCGATGTTAACCACTACCTCGCGCTTGTTGATTGCGATAACGGTACCTTCGGTTACGTCTTTGTCTTTAACGGTGTTGAGAGTCTCGTCGTAGCTCTTCATCAGCTCCTCGCGGCTCTTTTCGCCCGCTGTTTCGCCATTCTCATAGGCGTCCCAATCGAAATCTTCGATCGGAGTGTTTTTAAGTTCGCTCATTTAGAAACGAATTGTGATTTTTTGCGACCATCTGAAAGCAAGCATACATTTGTCGGGACTGACTCAACCATCGGCATCGGTCGGGTTATCTATCATTCTTGCAGTACACAACGCTCTGATTTTCAGACAGTCAGGTTTAAGAAAAAAATTAATTAACTCGCACTGAAAGGCTTAACCATGCACCTGTCAGGGCATAGTCCCTCCTTTCAGCGCTGCAAAATTACAAAAAAAATCACAAACAACAATCATTTACGGGCATAAATCTTCGAAAATCAGCTGAAATAAGCCGTTTTTGAGTGCGTGAACATGGAGCGCACGTAATCAGACTTGCGCCCGGTGGATATAAATACCGGTGAGTTCGGTCAGATTTTGTGTACGTACATGGCGCGTATCGCGTTCAGCACGGCGAGTATCATCACGCCGACATCCGCAAATATGGCAAGCCACATATTGACTATACCGAAGACTCCCAGAATCAAGCAGATACCCTTTATACCCAAAGCCATGATGATATTCTCCCATACTATGCGCAGGCACTTTCGGGCTATGCGTATTGCCTTGCCTATCTTCATCGGATCATCATCCATCAGCACCACATCGGCGGCCTCGATGGCGGCATCACTACCCATGGCTCCCATGGCGATACCTATATCAGTGCGCGACAACACGGGCGCATCATTGATACCATCACCCACAAAGGCGGTCTTCGCTTCAGGTGAGGATGCGCTTATAACCTGCTCAATCCGTCTCACTTTGTCGGCCGGTAGCAGTTGGCTGTACACCTCGTCAATACCAATTGCCGAGGCCACTTGATCAGCCGCCGCCGATGAGTCGCCGGTGAGCATTATGGTCTTGGTGACGCCCGACTTATGCAGGTCTGTGACAGCTTGTTTTGATGTCGGTTTGATAACATCTCCCAGCACGATATGCCCCATATACGCACCATCTGCGGCGACATAAACGATTGTTCCGGGTGTGTGGCACTCATCGACTTTTATATTCAAGTCGGACATCAATTTTTTGTTGCCTGCTGCCACATGTTTTCCATCGATGACGGCTTTGATGCCATGGCCGCTGATCTCCTTAATGTCGCTGATGCGGCTGCGGTCTATCGGCTTGCCGTAAGCTGACAGCAATGATTTGCCTATAGGGTGAGAGGAAGCTGACTCGGCAAGCGCGGCGAGCTCGATGAGTCTATCCTTACCACCGGTCATTTCATTGTCGGAAGGGTCATGTACGGCAATCACCTCAAACACTCCTTTGGTGAGGGTGCCGGTCTTGTCGAACACCACGGTCTTCACCTTGGAGAGAGTCTCGAGTATGTTGGCGCCTTTCACCAGCACCCCCTCTCGACTCGCCCCTCCTATGCCGGCGAAGAATGTCAGCGGTATGCTCACCACCAAAGCGCACGGACAGCTGATGACAAGGAATGTCAATGCTCGATATATCCATGTCTCAAATGTGGCAAAATCGGCCGTTGCACCGAGTAACAATATCATAAACAGCGGCGGCAACAGTGCCAGAGCTAATGCCCCATAGCAGACTGCCGGGGTGTATACACGCGCAAATTTTGCTATGAAGTTTTCAGACTTCGCCTTGCGCGAGGATGCCTCTTCCACCAACTCGAGTATCTTGGATGCCGTGGACTCACCGAACTCCTTTGTGGTGCGCATGGTCAGCACGCCGGTCATATTGATGCATCCGCTGATGACTTCATCTCCCTTCTTCACCTCACGCGGCAATGACTCGCCGGTGAGTGCTGATGTGTTAAGCGATGACGTGCCGGATATTACGACGCCGTCAATCGGCACTTTCTCGCCCGGCTGAACCACAATCACCGTCCCCGGCTCGACATCATCCGGATCTGTGCGTACCAGCGTGTCGCCCTGCTTCACGTTGGCATAATCGGGGCGTATATCCATCAGTGCGGCGATGTCGCGGCGGCTTTTGCCCACGGCATAGCTCTGAAAGAATTCTCCCACCTGATAGAACAACATGACGGCTATCGCCTCAAGATAGTCGCCGCTTCGTTCATAAACAGCCAATGCAAATGCCCCCACGGTGGCGACCGTCATGAGAAAATTCTCATCAAAAACACGCCCCCGAATGAAACCCAAGACGGCTTTCTTCAATATATCATAACCGATAATCAGATAGACGACTAAATACAGAGCCAACATCACAATGCCCGTCGTGTGGACAAATTGCAAAGCAATGGTCAGCACAACGGCCGTGAGGATGCGATAAAGCATTTTTCTTTGTTTCCCGGTCATGACAACGTGTTTATGGGGTTAGAGTATTTGAAAATCGGGTTCAACCTTCTTGGCGCGCTTAAGCACTTCCGACATTACGGCAGTCGGGTCGGCATCTTCTTCAAACGCCACCTTCATCTTTTGGGTCATGAAAGATATTGACAGGTTCTTCACGCCGGCAACCTTGTTACCCTCCGTCTCCACGAGGTTGGCGCAGTTGGCACAATCCACTTCGATTTTAAATGTCTTGTTCATAATCTTATGTGTTTCGTTTACGAGTGCAAAGTTACAACGTTATTTGCGCAACCGGGTTGCAAAGTTGGGATACACCTGTTTTATTCGTGAAAAAGATGTATATTTGCAATATGGAAAAGATGACTGCTGAAGATTTAATGGCCGGGAAGGGTGTCAAGCCTACCGCGAACCGCATACTGATACTCAGGGAGTTAATGAAAGCTTCACGTCCGGTGAGTCTTGCCGACCTTGAAGCCGCAATGGACTACTCGATGGACAAGGCGAGCATATTTCGCGTGCTTGAGCTGTTCACGGCAAAGGATGTGGTTCATGCTATCGAGGATGGCAGCCGCTCGCTCAAATATGAGTTATGCCACAGCGGCGGTGAGCATAGTATCTCCGACCAGCACGCACACTTCTATTGCGAGCGTTGCCAACAAACTTACTGCTTTGAGGATGCGCATATACCGGCGATTGATATTCCGGACGGCTTCCTCCCTCATTCAGTCAATTATATGATAAAAGGAATCTGCCCCAAATGCAACCGATAAGGCATTACATTCAGGGCAGATGGTGTGTTGTTCGGTGCTTTATGACTCGGAGGGCGTTTTGGGTGTCAATCCGAAGTCGGGAGCTATCTTGAACATAAATTCGCGCGCGGCTTCGTGGTCGTTGGGGATGAGTCCGTCGAGGATTGCATCTTTGATGCGCTCCTTGAGGTGACCTATGGTGTCGCACGGCTCAATGCCGAAAGTATCCATGATTTCGCGCCCGTCAACCGGCGGCTGGAAGTTGCGTATTCTGTCCTTCTCTTCCACCTCGGCCATCCGCTCACGCACCAGACGGAAATTCTCCAGAATGCGGCGCACCTTTGCCGGGTTCTTGCTTGTGATGTCCGATTCAGCCAATATCATCAGGTCATTGATGTCATCGCCGGCCTCGAATATCATACGCCGCACAGCTGAGTCGGTAACCCCCTCTTCGCCAACAGATTGTGGCCTCATGTGAAGCCCCACAAGTTTGGCCACATACTTCATATTGCCATTCAGAGGCATCTTCATGCGGCTGAAGATTTTGGGTATCATCTTTTCGCCTATGAAGTTGTGGTTATGAAATGTCCAGCCGAGCTTGGCATCATATCGCTTTGTCACCGGCTTGGCGATATCGTGCAGCAAAGCGGCCCACCGCAGCCATACATTGTCTGAAGCGTCGGCAACATTGTCGAGCACCTGAAGCGTGTGCGCAAAGTTGTCTTTATGCCCGCGGCCATCAACCGTCTGCACCCCGGCAAGCGCCTCCAACTCCGGCATGATGTATGATAACAACCCGGTGTCATGCAGCAGCTGCCACCCCACCGACGGACGCGCTGACTCCATAATCTTCATCAATTCGGTGTTAATGCGTTCCTTGGTGATAATCTCTATCCGCTTGGCATTACGGCTTATGGCATCGAGCGTTGCCGGAAAGATTGTGAAGTCCAGTTGACTGGCAAAGCGTATGGCACGCATCATGCGCAAAGGGTCGTCACTGAAGGTTATATCCGGGTCCAGCGGTGTGCGTATAATCCGCTTGTGCAGGTCGACAATGCCATTGAAGGGGTCAAGCAGCTCGCCATATGTATCACCATTCACCGACACCGCCATAGCATTGATGGTGAAGTCACGGCGTGCCAAATCATCATCCAATGTCCCCGCGCTGACAGTCGGATTGCGTGACTCGATGCTGTATGACTCCTTGCGTGCACCGACAAATTCAAGTTCCAGCCCTTTAAACTTAATCTGTGCCGTGCCGTATGTGCGGTATACACTGATATGCGTCTTGGGTCCGAGTAGGCGCGCTACGGCCTCTGCAAGCTCTATACCATCGCCCACAGTGACAAAGTCGACATCCTTTGAAGTACGCTGCAAGAAGATGTCGCGCACAAAGCCGCCCACTATGTATGTGTCAAGCTGACGGATGTCTGCCGCCTTGCCCACCAGTCGTGCCGCCGGGAAAGATATATCCTTGGATAAATTCATGTATGTCAGAATGTTATATCAGCTATTTCCTCGCTAAGGTTGGTGAGACATTCCAGACCGGTGGCTGTGACACGATATGTATTCTCTACACCGACGGCACCCACCTTCTCAACAACGAATTTCGGCTCTATGGCCAGCACCATATTCTCCTCAAGAATATCTTTTGAACGAGGGGTAATCACCGGCAATTCGTTCAGCTCTATACCCACACCATGACCTATGAAAGGTGCTTGCTGAGTATGTCCCATAAAGTGCTTCTCCAGCCCCTCGGATGTGACTATCTCCATAGCGCGATTATACAACTCTGCCACCTTCACGCCCGGCACAGCCATTTTCTCGAGCTCGCGCAGTATGCGACGTGAGCAGTTATGGCACTTCAGAGCAAACTCATCTATTGCACCTATAGACCACACGCGTGTCAAGTCTGACTGATAGCCGTTGAAGTTGCCGCACATATCTACCATGATTGTCGTGCCGTGCCGCATGGTGCGACCATCAGCTCCCACCGGGAGCGACAAGTCAACTCCGCCGCCACCGACAGCAAAGTCATAAGGCGTGGGCTCGTCGGCATTGTCTCCATTAAGCACACTGCCCATGTTGATCTCCATGAGACGACCATTAGTGCGATAATAGCCCAGGCAACCTTCCAGACGCAAAAGACGCTCTATCTCTATTTGGAATTCGACATCCGTCATATCCTCCTTGTACACCTTTGGTATCTTGTGATAGACTGACGCCTGTTTGATGCCGTCCTCGCGTATCTTGGCTATTTCGGCTTCCGTCTTCACCATTCGTGTGCGACGCATCACGCCGGAGGCATTGGGTACGGCCACCGGTTTCATCGCCGCCTTAAGTCGCTCAATATCAGAGTATGATATATCATCCAGCTCAAGACCGAGTGAGGATGGCAGTGGCATTCCCAACTTCTCAAGCTCGGCCGGTATCTGCTCCGGCTTACGTATGTATATGAGGTCTTTACCCTCAAGCTCCACGGGGCGTATGGCAAACATCAGGCTGCGACCCTGTGCCGGCACATATACATAGCCTCTGAAGACACCGCCGGTCAAATAATATATGTTGGATGTGTCTGTAAGCAGCAATGCGTCAGCTCCGGTAAGTGCCATCTGCCGACGTACCTTGGAGATGCGTAATTCCGTCTCCGGTGTAAAATTCAGTGTTCGCATGGATTATCGTTTTTCAATTATTAGCCCAAGACTGAGCAACCCGGGCAGCGGATTGCTCGGCATGGTATGAAATAGTCTCAGTGAATATAATGAAGGCAATGTAGCATTGCGCAATATCGTGTCTGTGAGAGTATAAATACCTTTGGAGCTGCGTCCAAACCATTTGCCGTCTCGACTCATGAGTGTGACACGCACCGTGTCCGGCAAGCAAGTGCTGTTATCTATAGACTCCACCGCCGACATGGCTATCGCGGTGTAAGGATAATCATCTGTGTGCCTCACTGTCAACATCACGTCATAACGCGCTTCCTTATCGGCAAACAAGCTCGAGTCAGTGGCGGCAGTATTGAACTCACAGAACTCATCGCGAGGCCATCCGCCGGACGGCATGTCGATAAAGTCGGCATAAACCACTCTCGTGTCACGACCACAAGATGAAATACCGATAAGCATGAGCAGGCACAATATCCACAACGTGCCTGTTGTCATCCTCATATGCCGATGTCGGCCTGAGGATACGATAATCGGTATATATTTACTTGCGTAGCTCATCAATGGCAAGTTTACTCTAATATTTCTCGGCACACCCAATTTATGAAACCAACCTGAATGGCTACTTATTGGGACGTGGCCGCTTTTGTCTGTCAGGCTTCCGGTCTCGGCGCGGTTGAGGCTTCTTGTCCGACTTCTTTTCTGTCTTCTTGTCTCGAGCGTTATTCGCTGCCGGTGACTCCTTGGCAGGCTTCTTCTCTTGCTTCACGTCAGACGCATCCTTTTTCTTGCGCTCTGCCACAGACCCGGCTTTCTTCTTTTTTTTCTTGCTCTTGTCAAAACGCGTTATATTGTCTTGACCGACAAGCTCGACAAACTCCGCCTTTTTGGTCGGTAACACCTCTGCTTCAAGCGTCTCAACTTTCAGACCCTCCTTATTTGCCTCAATTATCTCACGCACTCTGTCGGCATGGATGGTGACACAATTCACCGGCGCATGTTTGTCGGTCGAATAGGTCATCATGCCGGACATTATATCCGACTTAAAATGGTAATATGTAGAGTCTTGTGTCTCCAACGGGATATCCTTGGAAGGCAACTTGCGCGATGCTTCCATATAAGCGTCCACCTCAAAGTTGAGACAGCACTTCAGCTTGGCACATTGGCCGGCAAGCTTCTGCGGATTCATAGAGAGGCCTTGGAAACGAGCGGCACTTGTGCCGACAGACACAAAGCCGGTCATCCACGATGAGCAACACAGCGGACGTCCGCACGGACCGATACCGCCTATACGGCCGGCCTCCTGACGCGCTCCTATCTGCTTCATCTCTATTCGCACCTTGAACGTGTCAGCAAGCACGCGTATAAGCTTGCGGAAGTCAACTCGCTCATCAGCAAGATAGTAGAAAATAGCTTTCGCTCCGTCACCCTGATACTCGACATCACCGATTTTCATATTCAAGCCCAGATCCTCGGCTATCTTGCGAGAACGTATCATGGCATCCTGCTCTTTCGCCTTCGCCTCCTTAAATCGCTCCATATCAGCCGGCTTGGCCAGACGAAATATTCGCTTGAACTCATAGTCAGGCTTGAGATTAGCCTTTTTGACATGAAGCTGAACGAGCCGCCCAACCATTGTCACCTCACCGATATCATGACCGGGAGATGCCTCCACAGCCACCATATCACCCATATGGACATCTAACCCGGCGGTATTCTTATAGAACCCCTTGCGAGTATTCTTAAACTGTACCTCAACAAGCTCATAATCAGAAGCATCTGAAATGCCACCAAGCCAGTTGGTAGCATATAGCTTGCCACGAGGCGGCTCCGCTGAAGCTCGCGGACACGTATGGCATGAGCCACACTGACCATCCTCACCATGCTTGCAGTCGAGACAATGACCCTCAACGCCTTGAGGCACATTCACCTCAATACCCTCTTTGACAGCCTTTGTCTCTTCTGACTTGTCGGTGTGCGGTGACAGATTTGATAATTCTGTAACTGCCATAACACTTGCTATTTAGCGTAACTTACGGCACGTGTCTCGCGGATTACGGTAATCTTCACCTGACCCGGATATGTCATCTCATCCTGTATCTTCTTCGCAATCTCCGCCGACAACTTCTCTGTCTCAACATCCGAAATCTTCTCCGCGCCGACAATCACACGCAGCTCACGACCCGCCTGTATGGCGTATGTCTTAATCACTCCCGGATAGGACAAAGCCAACTGCTCCAAGTCATTAAGACGCTTGATATAAGCCTCAACTATCTCGCGACGTGCTCCCGGACGCGCTCCGGAAATAGCATCACACACCTGGACAATAGGCGCAAGCAGCGACGTCTGCTCTATCTCATCATGGTGAGCACCGATAGCATTGCAAATATCCGGCTTCTCCTTGAACTTCTCGGCCAACTTCATGCCCAACAATGCATGCGGCAATTCCGGCTCATCATCAGGCACCTTGCCAATATCATGCAACAACCCGGCACGACGAGCCTTCTTCGGATTGAGACCCAACTCGGATGCCATCACAGCACACAGATTAGCCGTCTCACGCGAATGTTGCAACAAATTCTGACCATATGATGAACGATACTTCATACGGCCAACCATACGTATAAGCTCCGGATGAAGCCCATGGATACCCAAATCGATAGCCGTACGCTTACCCGTCTCAATGATTTCCTCCTCAACCTGCTTGCGGACACGTGCCACAACCTCCTCAATACGTGCCGGATGTATGCGGCCATCAGCCACCAACAGGTGGAGTGCCAGACGAGCTATCTCACGACGAACCGGGTCAAAACCCGACAACACAATAGCCTCCGGAGTGTCATCGACAATAATCTCAATACCGGTAGCAGCCTCAAGAGCACGGATATTTCTACCCTCACGACCAATAATGCGGCCCTTAACCTCATCAGAATCAATATGGAAGACCGTCACACTATTCTCAACAGCAGTCTCCGTAGCCACACGCTGGATACTCTGCACCACAATACGCTTAGCCTCCTTGGAAGCAGTCATACGCGCATCATCCATAATATCATTTATGTACGACGCAGCAGCAGTCTTGGCCTCATCCTTCAAACTCTCAATGAGACGCTCCTTAGCCTCCTCGGCAGACAAACCCGACAGATGCTCAAGCTTCTCGGTAGCCTCCTTATGCATCGCATCAACCTCAGTGATACGAAGGCTCAACGCCTGCTGCTCCTTAGTCAGACGACTCTGCAAATTGTCAAGCTCATTCTTGCGCTTACCCAACTCCGAACCCTGCTCCTTGAGCTGTATCTCACGCTGCTTGGCTCGTGCCTCACTCGCCTGAACACGCTGAAGACGCTGATTAGCCTGCTTCTCAGCATCATTCTTAATCTTCAACTCATGCTCCTTAGCCTCAAGAATCTTTTTCTCCTTAATAACCTCAGCCTGACGATTAGCCTCCTCAATAATAATATTAGCCTGAGAAGAAGCGTCACTCTTTGCCTTATTCTTTGCGACATTCATACCGACCAGAAAGGCTATAATAGCCACCAAGACGGCCGCGCATATAATCAATATATCCATTATCTATTTATATAAGTTTGATACTAAATGAGTTACACAACATCATATCGCCCCGCCACAATCCGGCAAGACGACAAACTCAGAATGGATATAACCAAAGGTGCAAAAGATGTAAACGCACACAAGCAGACACACACCGATGTCAACTGCGCACAATCAAGTCACTCACCTGCTTATCAAACTCACTGAGCTGCTCAGCTATCTGCTCGCGGCTCTTCGATAAAGCCAGATAATATGAAGCGTACTGATAAGTCATCATCGCAAGAAGCTCCTGCTCCGACTTGGCCGGGAACATCCTGCGCCAATTGTCAAACAACTCAGCAACACGACGTTCAGTCTCACGCACATGATCCTGTTCATCAAAGCCAACGATCAGAGGGATACTCATACCCGCTATCTTGATACGCATCTTTATTTTGTCAGTATCTTTCATAAGTAGACGGCCACATTAAAAATTAAACCTTATGACGCCACAACGAACACCGAAATTCTGCAAGTCAACAAAAAGACCGCTCAGCCCCAACCGCTGAAATGACTCGCAAAAACCGCTGAACAATCGACGGAACATATAGAAGTTTAACACCATACATAAAGTCTAATCCAAACAGACCTCCCACTTAAACCACCGCAATCAATCATTACGCAGTTGGGAGATACACTTATCAACTTTTTTCACCAAATTGGTCAAGAGAATACGCGAACGCAACACATCATCCCGAGTAGGAGCAATCTTGTGCGACATCCGCAGATACTCTATTTCAGTATTCGCCTGTTGCAGCTTTGACTTAAGCAGAGACACCTGCTCCTGCAACTCCTGACACTGCACACGCGCCTCATCACGCTCAGAGCACGCGAGCGCATACTTATCAGACAAAACCTTCAAGTTACTGCCTATATGAGCTAATATGTCAGATATATTGGCGGACATTACCATTCCAAATTTTTACAAAATTAGCAAAAAAAAATCGTATAACAAAATCAAAATACATTGACAAACACTCATTCGACTTACAATACCCTATTCATCAAACAATTAAGCTCACCGGTCCCCATTGCAAAAAACGCCATATCAAAGAAAAAAACACGGCTCTTTCATTTAAATTAAAAATAAAAGCATAATGCCCTTACCCGATTCTCTCTGAATCGGGTAAGATTTTATGTGTTGTATGTCAGCGATATATCTTTAGTTTG
>N._stephensi_709_foregut__coassemble_299_pt1 | contig 19663 bp, 9 predicted proteins | sample N__stephensi_709_foregut__metabat2_high_PE_009 | metagenome-assembled genome bin N | reverse complement strand
AGCATACTCTCCTGACCGGTAGCTACGACATTCTCGATGTCACGCACTGTCAATGAACTCATTATGACCCGCGCCGTGTTGGGACCCACACCGCTTACACCTATGAGCAATCGAAAAATATCGCGCCCGGCTTTGCTCAAAAAACCGTATAAAATATGAGCATCTTCGCGGATTGACTCATGTATATAGAATTTGGCCTCTTGTTTGCCCTGTATGGCGGTATAGTCTATCAAGTTGATGTTGACTTCATATCCGACACCTCCGCAGTCTATAACAGCATATGCGGGGGTGGATTCTGCTATTTGGCCGTTTATATAGTCGTACATTTTTGTGATTATTAGGGGTTTGAATCATCCGGTTTTATGGCCGGTTGAGTAGTAACAGGTTCAGTGGCTTCTGCCGGGGTGCTCTTCTTCTTGCGTTTGCGCTTGAACAGCCGGGGCAAGAAGTGCTCAAAATCTTTCTTGAAGACAATGCCCACGCCTTGTGTGGTTAGTGCCGAACGCAAGTAGTAGTTCTGGTCGTTGAAGTGGTTATAAGCCTTCAGTCGCCATGTGCCGGGACGGTTCAGCAGATACTCTATATCGAAGTCTCCGATAAAGGTGGTTGAAGAGGTGGACTTGTCGCGGTATCCGAGGTTGCCGTTGAGTATCAATCGGTTGTTAAGCAGACTGGATGATAGGGCAAGATCTACTTCCATATCCGAGAAGTCACCCTTCTCAGTGCGGAAATATGGTGAGAAGCTCCAACCGGGTGTCAGCTCACCAAGCACGCTTGAGAGCTGTGAAGATATGGTGGTTGATGCTACTGAGGCAAGCTCATTGTTAGAGCCGTTGGTACTCATATAGTCCGGAGTATAGAAGCGGTTGAGCGCCAACAAGTAGACTATCTGGCGGTTCATCATATCCGAGGTGGAGACAATACTCTTGACCTTGCGGCTGACATCTTCGGTGAGTGTCGGCAACTCGATATCGAAGTCGATATCCGGGCTTGTCATCGGGCCGGTCACCTTTAGCAGAGCTTCTACCGGCACATTGGTGCGGTTAAGCTCACGATCATCGGCAAAGGACTTGTCCAAGTCGGTCAATGAAGTGTTCACCCTGTATGCGGCCGTAATATCAAGAATGGCGGCGAAGGGGTCGCCGGCAAATGTGATTTTCGAGCCTTCACGTATCTTGAAGTCGCGTACTATCACGTCTTGCAAGGTGAAGTTATAACTACCCTTATCTATGGAGTAAGCACCATACAGGTCGAGTTCTCCCTCAGAGTTGTAGGACATGCGCAGAGAGCCGGAGCCGTTGGCCTTAATCTTATCGCCCATCACCGGGTCCATGACGATGGTGAGATCAGCCTCCGGGGTGGCTGTGACGCGGATATCCATTGCGTAGCGTGTGGCGAGAGCTGCTTGTTGCTCCTTCTTCTGTTGTTTGCTATAGAAATCCTTGATATACCATGGCGTCTCATCCACGGTGATATGTTGTTCAATCAACGCAGCCTCAGCCGCCTCTTTTCGCTTGTCTGTGAAGGTGATGAACTCAAATGTCTCCGCCTCTTCGGTGTCTGAAATCACAAATGTGAAGGTAGAGCGCGGACATGTGGTGACATCCACTTTGATGTCTATAAAGCCCGGTATGCCGTGTATTGTGCCGGAGCCGGAGCCGTACACCGTGCCGTACCATATGGGATTGATGGTCGCATTGGTGTCGTAAACCAGGAAGTCTTCAGCCTTGGAGAAGGAGAAGTCAAATTTCGGCTCATGGAAGTATCGGTGTGTGATTTTGCCATTCAGCAGAGCCGTATGTCCCTCGCGGTCATATACGGTGACATTATCTATATTGATACTTCCCGGCTCCAACACCACGGTATCGCTTACTGAGTACCATGTGTTGAGCACATCAATCTTCATATTCAGCTCGTTGGCAAACACCTTGCCGGTTAAGTCAACGTCACGGAATGTGCCGAACAAGCGCACATTACCCGTGGCGCGACCATTGACATCAGAGCAGAAGGCTATCATGAAAGGTTTCAAGAAATCCACCTTAACCTTATCGGCATCGAAGTTCAGGTCGAGTGCCTCCGCTACCACGAAGATATCGCCATATATATGAGCTACCCGGTGCGTGTCTTCCATAATATCAGCATCCAAGTATACACTCTTCTTGTCCATATCGAAGTGAGATTGGATATAGGCATCGCCCAAGACGCAATGGTTATACGTGATGTTGTTTACCACCAAGTCATCGGTATATAAATGCGGCTCCTTGCTGAAAACCGCTGCTGCCGTGACGGTGCCGGAGGCACGGCCGCCAAACTGCACGTATTCGATATTGAGTGTCTCAAAGATATAGTCAAGGTCAATGTCATCGAGTGTAATCAGCACCTTGTCCTGCTCTGACTCCGTAGCCGTGCCGTCTATGAGTGCATATTGTCCGGGACGATGCACCTTGACATTATTGACCGTCAGCGACTTGTCACAATAATGTATCGTACCCGGATCGACAGTCCATATGGTGTCTGATACGGCAAAGGTGGATGGATTGACATTGACATCAATCGCAGTCTTGCCGGTAGCGGCATCTTTGTCAAACTTGCCTGTCAGGCTCACAAGGCCGTTATATGCCCGTTGTCTGCCCAAGTCCCAATGTATATCCGTATCGACTTTGCCGGCATTCATCTTTCCGCTTACGGCAAATGACACATCACCTTTGTCTGTGGGTAATATGGTTGATATGTCGAGTTGACACTTATCGGCTGCCGTGTCGACATCAAGAGCCAGCCGAGTGTCCTTTATCAGACGCTTCTCTCCCTGCAGCATATATGGGATATCCATATTGAGATTGGCCACTCCCTCTTGCGAATTATATGTCCCCGTGAACACCAAGTCTTCAAACAGTGTAACCGGCGACTTGATTTTCTCTAACAACCCACTATCCTTTTTAAGGGTAAATGTGAAGTCAAAGTCTTGTGTTGTCGAAGAGTTGTGTGCCGTCACGCCGGGCAACAAGTCCGGGAGAAAGTATGCCGCCAACCCCTTAAATGATGCCGGGAGTGCCGCAATATCATATTGTCCGATAATATCGAAGTCAAAATAGTCTGAATGTATGGTCAGCGAGTAGGGCAGTGATGACCGCTGTGACTCCACAAAGAGATGGTCAGCTGTTATTTCAGCCTGTCCGGCAGCACTGTAGCGCAAGTTCTGAATATCCACAAATCCCTGAACATTAGACAAGTTGTTTCCGGTCAATGAGGTTTCAATAGTCCCGGTCAGAGATATGTCATCATATGGTGTGCCGGGGTTGATGGCGGAGAGGTTGCATACACGTATGTCTGCCAGCGCATCGAGTGAGGATTGTGCGCCGGCTATGGTGACATCGGCATCTATGTCAAACTCGATATTAGGGTCAGCTACAGAGACCGCCCCGGTGACAGTAGACCCATCCTTGCTTACATCAGCATATATGTTGACATATGGGTAACCCTTATATGTAAATAGCGGCACATCAACCGTTGCCGTACCATTCAGCCCCGTGAGAGGGTCGTTCCCGTTGAATGTCAAGTCAGCGGTAATGTCAGCTCTCAGAAGCCCGAAATCATCATTGTCAAGAAGCGAACCGAGGTCAAACCCTTCGGTGTGGAATTCCCCTTTAAGTGAGTGACCGTTATCTGCCAACGCCTTATATTTTGCAGTTATTTCAGCCGCTCCTTGCGCTATAGACAATGAGCCGTCAAACTCGGCGGCCTCGGCAGAACCGCTGACTGAAGCATCGAGCTTGACATCGCCCAAACGCGAAATAAGTGCCTTGGTGTTATCCGGCAGTGTGGCAAAGTCATTGATAATCGAGTTGATAGAACGTCCTTCGGCATCCAGCTTGAATGTCGGGAAGTTGGCTTTCATCTCTTTGAACGGCCCGGTAAGGCCGCTTATATCACCTTTCATAATCAACTTTATGCCCGGTTGAGAGCTGATGTCCAACTGCCCTACATGCAACTCTCCGTCATAATATGACATGTCTAAAGTGATCCATGCCGTCTGTGTGTAATGCTTGAGCGCGGGTACAAAGCAGGCGAAGTCGGCCGGGGTGACCGTCAGCTCGGATAGTTTAAGACTCAATGGCTTGTCAAGCAGCTGCTTATCGAGCGACTGCCATCCGTCAATGTCAAATGCCATGTCAGGTAATGCAATCTGAGTGCCCGGCATATTGATATTGAGATTGTTGACCTCAATACATGACTTGGACAAGTACAATCTGCACGACAACTTGTTCACCGTCAGGCCTGATGACTCCTTGAAAGTCAGCTGGCGCAAGTCCAGCTTGAACTCCTCATTCTTCAATATCGGCATACGCAAGTCGGCTGACAAGTCAGTCAGTCGTATGTGATTGGCATCAAACTTGCCGGAAGCCCCGGCAGGTATCCACAGACGGTCATAGCTGACAGAGCAGTCACGCAAGATGACATTGTTGAGCACAATATCAAATTTTGCCGGCTCCTTCTTCTCTTTACTCTTGAAGGCATCTATCAAGAATTGTATATTGGTGGGTCCGCCCGGTTTGGCCTGAGTGATATGGGCATCCAGAGCGATAATCTCCGCATAAGTGATTACAACACGCCGGTCAAAAATCAGCTTGCCGAGACTTATGCCGGCGGCAATCGTCTGAGCTTGCATCACCGGCTGTCCTTTGGGGTCATCTAACTGAACATCATATAGTTGCAACTCATTAAACGGGGAAATCCTCAGCTCCCCGATTTGCACTCGTCCTCCCGTCTTATAGGACAACTGCTCCGCTGCGACATGACATAAGAAGTCTTGCACAGGCGGCAGCAATACCGCGATGTACAATAACAAATACAGCCCTGCCGCACTCAGCAGCAAGCTGACTATAATGCTCCTTATTATTTTATATGCTTTGCGCAATTATTGTCTTGAGTGTAGTCGTGGACTAAGTAGAAAGTCAATTTAAAGAGCCCTCCCGCCTAATGCACAAAAATGAAAAAACAGATAGAGAGGCTTGCCACCCTACCTCATTTCGGAATGCAAAATTACTGCATTTTTTTTTGCAATCCAAATTTTTTATTGTACTTTTGCATCGCAGTTTTACATATTCCCTAAAGGGGAACTTAATTATCCAAAATCAACTTTATTGTGTTAACGTTTCGCTATCAAAGATAGATATTCTTACAAGCAAATAGGTTAAATTAACAAAAACTAAAACATGAAATTACTTAGACGAACACTTCTCGGCTCGGTAGTAGCCGCAAGTGCTTTAGGACTCAGTGCCTCCACATTCGTCGGTGATCGCAAGGACTTCCGCGATGAGACAATCTACTTCGCGATGACCACGCGATTCTATGATGGTGACCCGACTAACAATGTGTGCTCCTGGGATAAACAGGATGTGCAAATATCCAAAAATGACCCCGACTGGCGCGGCGACTTCAAAGGTCTTATCGACAAACTGGATTATATCAAAGCACTCGGATTTACGGCTATATGGATTACCCCGGTAGTGCAAAATGCGTCAGGCGAGGACTATCACGGTTATCACGCCATGGATCACAGCACTGTTGACCTTCGCTATGAGAGTCGCAAGGAGTGGGGAGCAGCTGAAGATGTCAAGTTCCAAGACCTCATAGATGCCGCTCATGCCAAAGGTATTAAGATTGTGCTCGACATAGTGTTGCAGCACACCGGCAACTTCGGAGAAGCTAATCTCAACCCCCTGTTCACTCGCAGTCAGAACATCAAAGACCAGGCCAATGTGGCGGCTGCCATGATACCCAACACTGAAAAGCTCAGTGCCAACTACTTTGACCAGACGCCCACCCAGCAGTATAATGAACGTTGGAAATACTTCAAAAATCCTCAATACGAACCCAATAACTATTATCACCACTATGGCACAGGGTGGAACTGGGATTATCCCAACCGTTGGTGGGGTCAGATAGCCGGCGACTGTGTCGACCTCAACACCGAGAACGATTATGTGGCTCAGTATATCGTGGAGTGCTATGGCAATTTCATCAAGATGGGTGTCGACGCATTCCGTATTGACACTTCCGGTCACATTGCCCCGCTCACTTTCAACAAGCAATTCATACCTCAATTCCACCAAATAGCCGAGCAATATCGCAGCAAGCGCCTCAATGGTGGTGACTTCTTCATGTTCGGTGAGGTGTGTCAGCGTTACCAAGGCTCCGTGGTGTATCGTGACCAACCCAACCTCTCAAGCTATTTTTACACATGGAAGTCAGACCAGGCTCTGCTTGATGAGTACAATGGTGATGCCGAATGGTGGCGACAGCAGGTGCTCAATGAGGGACACGATTCCCCGGTAGGTCCCATGGCCGTATGCGAGAAAGATACCAAGGACAAGCCCACAAGCAATAATGTACTCATGGTCAATGGTGCATGGCATGACCCGGACTACTCTCAAGCTTCCGGCTTTAATGTCATCGACTTCCCAATGCACTATTGCTTCAATAATGCCGCCTCTGCAGTGAGCATAGCCCGCAGTGGTGACAACAAGTACAATGACGCTTCATATAATGTGGTATATGTAGACTCACATGACTATTGCCCCGGCCCTAGTGACGGAACACGCTTTAACGGTGGTACGGCTCAATGGGCAGAGAACCTCTCGCTGATGTTCACCTTCCGCGGCATACCATGTATCTATTATGGCTCGGAAGTTGAGTTTAAGGCCGGAAAACCGATAGATGTAGGTGGCGAGAACAACAAGACTCCCCGTTCAGAGTCCGGCCGCGCTTACTTCGGCACATACCTTGAGGGTAACATATCCGCTTCAGACTTCGGAGTATACACAGCCGATGGCAATGTGCAGAAGACTCTTAACGCCGACTTGGCTCAGCATATACGCCGACTGAACATGATACGTGCCTCCGTGCCGGCATTGCGTCGCGGTCAATACACCTTTGACGGATGTTCAGCCTCCGGCGGTTGGGCCTTCAAACGCGCATATAAGGATGAGTCATACGCGCTTGTTGCCATCAATGGCGGTGCCACCTTCACCGGTGTGCCTACAGGTACTTATGTCGATGTGGTCACCGGTCAGAGCTATACGCCCAACAATGGTTCTATAACAGTCAGCGCACCGACTAATCAAGGACAATTGCGTGTGCTTGTCAAAGACTGGACAGGCGGTAAAATCGGTGAAGACGGCAAATTCATTTACGCAACCTCCCCGGTAGCACACGGCGGCTCTGTGTCATTCACCGACCCCGGCACGACACAATACTATACTTCCGAAGATGCCACAGAGCGTCCGCAAGTGACATTCAGTCCGGACGGCGGTTCGTTCAAGACTGAAACTCTCACAGTCACAGCCACTCTTGTCGGCGATGCCATTTCCGGTTGGTATCAGGTAGGTACACAGTCCCGCGTAGCTCTTCAACCCGGTGAGAGCAAGCAGTTTACAATCGGCAATGATATGGACTATGGTCAGAGCATCACGGTAGAGTGGGGCGCTGATACATACAACGGCAAGGTGACTTACAAGAAAGTCGACCCGAATGCAACTATCACTGTCTACGTCACCGGAAAGGATGGCGCTGACATCTCCGACACTAATCTGTATGCATGGACATCAACAGTGACAAATATCTGTGGTGACTGGCCCGGCAAGAAGCTCACTGAAACTCAAGAGATAGATGGCCGTACATTCTATTATCACACCTTCGACAGCTCCGACCCGGTAAACATCATCTTTAACCGCAATGGTGCGCAAACAGCCGACATCACCGGTGTCAGCGACGATGCTTTCTTTGAATATGATGGTGGCAGCAACTATGCCAAGATTGATGTAAATGTTGGCCCCAAAGCACCCGTTATTCGTGCCAACCCCGCCTCCGGCACCACCTTTGCCGAGCCGATGCAAGTCACACTCACAGTATCTCCCGCTACCGATATTTACTACACGCTTGACGGCTCTGAAGCCTCAACAAGCAGCACACGTTATACCGGTCCGATTACACTCACCGAAACGACCACCATTAAGGCATACGCTGCCAATGAAGTGGGCGAGACACGCACCTCATTCAATTATACAAAGGTAGATGCAGCTGTTGACCTTGAGAAGCACGCTTATTTCTCCAACACCGCCTCTTGGGGCGATGTCTACACCTATTGCTGGGATGACGAACATCAGACGTCCAATGCCTTCAGTGGTGCCTGGCCCGGAAAGAAGCTGACTGAAACTGTCCTCTGGCAAGGTCAGACCCTCCATCACTTCTCATTCACCGAACCCACAGCCGGCCTGAAGAATGCCAAAATCATCTTTAATAACGGCAACGGCACACAGACCAATGACCTCGACTTCGTAAACAACGGCATATACAATGCAGCCGGTCAGCTCATAGGTACATATGTAGCAGAAAGCGGAATAGCGACAACAGATATGTTCGACGGATTGCAAATTTGGGTACGTGGCGGTCGCCTCGTTATCAACTCCTCTGTTGAATGTCAAGTGCCGGTAGCGAGCATTGACGGTTCAATGCAATACCTCCCCGTCAGCGTTGGTTACAACTACTATGACCTGCCTCACGGCTTCTACATAGTAGCTGCCAAGAAAGTAGTTTTGTAAACTCGATTCATGTGATAATAGAGGGATGCAGCCGATGGTTGCATCCCCTTTTTGTATGTATCAAAACTTTTGACTAATTTTGCAATGATTTATAGAACCCACCTTATAATAGAGATAAGCAAGAAGTTTGTTTTTTATGTCACGTAAGCGCAAACCGCTCCCCATGCTGGAGTCCCTTCATATAACCGATGTCGCTGCCGAGGGTAAAGCTCTCGCTCGCATTGCCCTCAACCCCGAACGGCCGGACGAGAAACTTGTGGTATTCGTACCATGGGCTGCTCCCGGCGATGTGGCCGATGTGCGTCTGCTGCGCAAGAAGCATTCATATGCCGAGGGGCAGATTGAACGCTTAATTGTCCCCTCGCCCATACGCATCGAGCCACGTTGTCCGCAATTCACCGTCTGCGGAGGTTGTAAGTGGCAGCACATACCTTATGATGAGCAACTTAAGTTCAAGCATAAGCAGGTGTGCGATGTCTTGCAGCGTATAGCCAAGGTGGATCTGCCGGAGGTCAATCCCATCACAGGCGCCGACTCCGAATGGTATTATCGCAATAAAATGGAATACACGTTCTCCAACAAGAAGTGGCGCACGTGGGAGCAGATTAAGAGTGGCGAGACATTTGAAGACTCCAACAATGGTTTGGGCTTTCATATACCCGGGGCATTTGACAAGGTGCTACACTTGCGCGAGTGCCATTTACAAGATCAGCAAGGTGACCGTATACGTAATTTCATTTACGACTTTGCGATAGAACATAATCTCTCGTTCTATGACATTCGTAATAACCATGGACTGTTGCGCACACTAATGATACGCCTCGCATCCACCGGCGAGCAAATGATTGTTGTGAGCTTTGGCGAAGACTCTCCGCATGAGATTGCTTTGCTCATGAATGCGTTGCAAGAGGCATTCCCCGAAGTCACCTCGCTGATGTATGTTGTCAACACCAAAGCCAATGATACCATAAACGACCTCGATATCAAGACATGGCATGGCAAGGATTATGTCATGGAGAGCATGGAGAATCTGAACTTCAAAGTGGGTTCCAAATCATTTTATCAGACCAACTCTTCCCAGGCCTACCGACTATATTCGCATGTCAGACGCATGGCCGGACTTGACAAGACGGCGAGCTTGCCGCTACAAGAACGCCCCTTGGTGTATGACTTGTATACCGGCACCGGTACTATTGCATGTTTCGTAGCTGCCGGAGCAAGACATGTAGTTGGTGTGGAATATGTGCCGGAAGCCATCGAGGATGCAAAGGTAAATGCAGAGCTTAACGGTCTGAAACACACTACTTTCGTAGCCGGTGACATGAAGGATGTCCTCACTGCTGACTTTATAGCTCAACATGGCCGTCCCGACATAATGATAGTTGACCCTCCGCGTGCCGGTATGCACCCCGATGTGGTAAATGTTATCCTTGAAGCTGCTCCCGAAAAAATTGTGTATGTCAGCTGCAACCCGGCAACTCAAGCTCGCGACTTGGCCCTGCTTGATGCCAAATATAGTGTCAAAGAGGTGCAACCGGTAGACATGTTCCCACATACACATCATGTCGAAAACATTGTCTTATTAACCAAGAAGTCTTAGCGCAACACCCTTGACCGGATCAAAATAAAAAGCATACCTCACACTCGACTATGGTGTGAGGTGTGCTTTTTTTGAGTGGTGTAAAGCTTTGAGAGCTACTTTATTATGAGCTTGGAGGAAGCCTCGGACTCGCGCCCCATGCGGTCTATTGCCGTAACGATGAATGTCGAGCCGGGCTCGGCACTGTCAAGTTTGACTGAGTGCATCGGGGTGATGGCTATGATAGCTTCCGGGTCATTGAGGTCTATTGTCTCACCTTTAAAAAACTCGTAAACGGCAAATTTCACAACATCCGTATCTTTGCCGTCTTTTAGGTTTGCCTCTGCACCATAGCCATGGAAGTTTTTGGGCAGATCCCATGTCACCATCATGCCATTGTCGGTATTCTCTGTATGCACACCTGTCACCTTGGCGGGCTTTTCCCCTTTCTTGCTATAGAGCGGCGGTAAGGCGAGGGTGCGCTGATGCTCGGATGACAACATATCTCTGACTCCCTTGTAGTTATCGGCCACCCAATATCCGTGATACCAAGCATTGCCGTCCACATTCTTCAGCCTGCGAGACAGATCTATTTTCGCCTCTAACTCGTTCTTGGCTGATGCTGTGGGAGTGTCCATCGTGCCTTGTGTGTTTTGACCTATATAGAGCAAGCACGACTCAGGCACATTGTCATTCCACCAGTGAGCCAAGTGGCGTGACGGCGCCACCTTCTTGTCGAGAGACCAATACAATTGGGGTATCAAATAGTCAATCCACCCGTTTTCGGCCCACAAGATAACATCGGCGTACAGGTCATCATAATTCTGTAAGCCGGCACTCTCGCTGCCTCGCGGGTCACTCCGCTTGTTACGCCAAATGCCAAAGGGGCTAATGCCAAACTGTACCCACGGCTTGATGTCCTTGATTGTGCGGTGCAGCTGCTCGATGAGTTTATCGACATTCTGACGTCGCCAGTCAGCCTTATTCATACCTTTGCCGAACTTCGCATAGCTGGCGGCGTCACCATCAAATTTTGCTCCATTGGCTGCCGGGTACGGATAGAAGTAGTCATCCAGATGAATGGCATCAATATCATATCTGCTTACTATATCGGCTATTACGGTGCTTATATAGTCGCGGTTCTCCTGATATGCCGGGTCGAAGAATATCTTGTTGTCAAATCTGAAGAAACGCTCCTTGTGCAAGTTATAAAGGTGGTCGGGAGGCAATACCTCTTTGCCGTCGGAGGTCACACGATAAGGGTTGAGCCATGCGTGCAGCTCCATACCACGCTTGTGCGCTTCATCGATGGCATATTGCAGCGGATCCCAATCTTCAGTGGGAGCTTTGCCACGCTTGCCGGTGAGCCACTTGCTCCATGGCTCTATGTCGGACTTGTATAATGCATCGGCGGTAGGACGTATCTGGAAGATGAGGGCGTTGCATCCGGCTTCTTGCAGATTATCCAACAATTGAGACATGTATGCCCGTTGTTGTGCCGGTGTCTTGTTCATCCATTGAGATTGCCCTATAACCTGTATCCAAGCACCGCGAAATTCTCGCTTCGGTGATTTCTCAAGAGCATCAGCCGGCAATATAAACAATGATATTAACAGAGAGAGGACTATGAGTTTGAGTGTTTTCATATGTAAGATAAACAACTTTTGAATGACTCGACAGAGTGTATAGCCGAGCCATTCAAAAGTATTTGTATAAAAGCCTGAATCAGGCTGTATTATTCCATTATTTCAGATGAGCCATAGCCGGATTCATCTATCACTTCACCTTGTTGCATCATTTGCTGCTTGGAGAGCTTGCTGCGCATGTTGCCGAAGGAGAATTTGACTGTGAAGTTGATTTGACGACCCGAGCGCCAACGCTTGTCCTCCTGGACATAATTGAGCTGCTGACCATTGATGTCTTCTGCTATACCATAAGTGTATGAGTGCATCTTGCGTGAGTTGAACAAGTCGCGGCAGTTGATAGAGAATGTCCAATTGCCCAAATTCTTTCGCAAGCCGAGGTCTACACCCCATCCGGCACCACGTTCTCCCTGAGCACTGAGTCGTTTGGAGTTATAGCGACCGGTGACTTGGAAGCCTATATCCCAAGGCAGACGTACTTGAGCCATACAGCGTGCATCCCATGCAAATGAGTCGCGCTTGTCGCCATGAACATTGGCTATCAAACCATTAGGTGTCAAGAAGTCGAGGTCCCAGGCACTCACATGGTTGTTATACAAGTTGACGGTAGTGGTAAGGCTGAGTATGCTGTTGAACAGATTGTTCTTTGACACAAGTTCCACACCCAGGTCGGTTGAGTTGCCGGCATTTGCATGAGTGGTATACATGATACCATTCTCGATATAGCTGATATGGCTGATGTCGTCAGTGCTGGTGCGAATGTAAGCCGATGCTGACAGGATATGCTCGGTGAATGACTTGATATAGTTCAGCTCAAATGCGTTTGAGTATGTCGGCTGCAATTGGTCATTACCCATGGAGATGTTGGTCGGGTCAGAGATATTTTTGAATGTATTGAGCTGACCGCCCCATGGACGACGTATGCGTCGTGTGTAGTTGATCTGCAATTCATTGTCGTGCGGAAGTGACCATGACAAGAATGCTGAGGGGAACAGTGCGAAGCTGTTGCGCTTATACGGCTCGACATCCTCGGCTACTTGGCCATATTCGAGACTCTTGGCGCGAATCTGCCATGCCTCGGCACGCAAGCCGGCGCTGAAGCTGAATGCTCTGTACTTACCGCCCAATGTGGCATAAAGGGCTGTGATATTGTTTGTGTAGATGAAGCGGTTCCACAAGCTTTCTTGGAGTGCGAGAGGATTGTCGTTGACACGCTCCCAAGTCACGGTGGGGGAGTTCTCATGTGAGTAGTTGCCGTTATATCCGGCCTCCAACTTCAACCAACTTGTCAGCTGGTTGGTGTAGTCCAACTTGGCTTCTATGCTGTTGGTCTGCATGTGAGAGCTTTGCTCCTGATATACTTCTTCTATGATATCCTCATCGGTCAGGGGGTTCACATCGCTGTTAGAGCTGTAGTCGCCCGGATGCCACTCTTGATGTTGCAAGAAGCTGCTCCATTGCGGGCCGCCCCAATAGTTATAGGCCACCATCGCATCTATCGAGTGGGTGTCTGAGAACTTATGGGTGTATCCCATCTCGGCATGTGCACCGCGCATATCGCCGGTATTCCGATTACGGTTTTGGTTCATGAACCAAGTGCCCGGCTGGTTGCTTGTATAGTCTGTCAGCGAGTTGCCCCAGTTGTGTCCCAGCATACCGAAAGCGTTGGCATAGATGTCGTCATTGTCAGTGACATGCCAAGTGGTACCGAGGCGCAAGAAGAGGTTGTTGCCATGGTTGTGGCTGTCACCGTCGGAGTACAAGTAGTCGCCGTTCTCATAGTCGCGATGTGAGAAGGATCCACCCTTGCTGTGACGCATACGGAAGCCCAATGAGGCGTATGAGTCAAAATGAGTCGTGTTGTAGTTGATGTTAATGCTGGCATTACCGCCGCCATTGGTGTTGGCACCAATCTCGGCACTGCCGAAGTAGCCGCCGCGACGATCTTTCTTCAGCACGATATTGATGATACCGGCTGTACCCTCCGGGCTGTATTTGGCTGACGGGTTGGTTATAACCTCGATTTTCTCAATAGTTTCACCGGGGATTTGCTCCAATATCTGAGCACGATTATCGGCAGTCAAACCGCTCTCTTTACCATTAATCCAGACGGTCACGGAGCTGTTGCCGCGAAGACTCACTTCACCATCTTGATCCACCTCGACTGATGGTATTGACTCCAGCAACTCACTCGCCGAGGCACCGGCGGTGGTGATATCATTACCTACGGTAAACACTTTCTTGTCCAATTCAAACTTCATGGTAGAGGCTTGACCGGTAACCACTATCTCTTGCAGCATTTTGGAGTCATCAGCCAAGGCTATGTTGCCGACATCGACATTGCCCCCCTTTACGGTCACGGGACGCTCTTGTGCTATACTGCCGACATTCGTTGCCTTAAGCATATATGAACCATCCGGCACATCGGAGATGACAAATTTACCATCCAAATCAGCATTCGCACCTAACGGAAGTGCTTTGCCCGTCTTTGCGTCATACAATTGCACATTGGCAAAGTCTATAGGCTCGCCGGTGGCTTTGTTCTTGATAAATCCGGTCACCGTACCCTTGGCAAAACATACTGTTGCCAAGCATAAAGCGGCCGTAGTGAGAAATATTTTCTTCATTCTGTTTTAATAATTTCTTTCACGTGAATAGGGGAACTCGTGGAGTATCCAACTAAGTAAGAGGTCATTTAAAATTAATTTTGACATCTCTCCATAAAGTTAAATTTAAATTGACATCCTACTTATATACTATGATAAGACATATGAGAAGATGTAAAGTTTAACATAGAAGTATTAATAAATGTTAAATTTTGCTTACTCAAAGTTTTTTCGTAATTTTGCGTAAATTTAATCCCGATACACATGACACGCAAAGAGACTATTGACAAATATATAGATGCTTTCTTAAAAGGACGTAGCCAGACAGCCATCGACAAGTTTAAAGAGAAAGCCGAGGCTCTCCAATATGCCTCAATCATGCAGTGGCGTCGCAGAATGAAAAAGGTGGAAAATACCCCCAAAAGTACTCGCGACGTATTGGATATACTGCACAAGGCTGATGCACTCATAGCCAACGCTCCGTCTATAACAAATCAAGATGTTCAGGATATCAAGCAAGCTCTCGACAAGTTGCAAAACACCTTGACTGACAGCTTCAACCGCGCTCGCGAACGCCGCATCTCCGAGCTCGAAGCTCAGCAAAACCTTATTGCAGAACAACTTGAACAACTGCGACAAGGATAAATATTGAGTACCCGGCTACCTACAAAATCTTTATGGCCTCAAGCAAATCTAATCGTCCCGGCGGTCAGAGCCGTCAGCGACTGAATACCATACTTATAGTCATCATAATCGCGCTGCTCGCCGTCGGTTGCATATGGGCTGCAAGCAGACTCAAACATCAATCTGAAGATACCCCTGTTGGAAAAGTCGAGAATACTCCCGACTTGCAAAAGGTCATCGTGCCTGCTGATGTGCCACAACAAATCAAAGAATATGAGGGATTTACAGTAAACTTCAACACTTCGAACCGCACACCAAATTACGTATCATGGGAGTTGCTCGCCTCCGAAACAGACGGCGCATCAAGTCGTAACAAGCAAGACTTCTGGAGAGACGAAACTGTCAAAAACTGCCCGGCAAAAAAAGATTATACCAACTCCGGATATGACCGCGGTCACATGTATCCCGCTGCTGATGCCAAATGGAGCGCCACAAGTATGCATGACTGCTTCACTATGGCCAACATGACACCGCAAGTTCATGCCCTCAACGGAGGCGCGTGGAAGACCCTCGAAGACAAAGAACGTCAATGGGCCGCCCGCGACTCCGCACTTATCATAGTGGCCGGACCCATCTATCAGTCCGGTGATAAGAAGCGTATAGGCGATGCCGGAGTGAGAGTCCCCTCCGCATTCTTTAAAGTGATTTTGGCCCCTTATGTCGACAACCCTCGTGCTATAGCCTTCGTTTACCCCAATGACCACTGCCCCGGCAATATGCAGCAATATGCCCAAACGGTCGACTATGTTGAACAGCTTACCGGATTCGACTTCTTCAGCTCCTTACCCGATGACATAGAAGACAAAGTGGAAGCCTCATACTCATTTACACAATGGAACCGCCGATGAACTACAATGACACAATAGTAGCTCCGGCCACACCTCCCGGCAGAGGAGCCATTGCCATGGTTCGCATAAGCGGCCCCAAAGCAATCGAAATTGCCGACAGTATCTGGAAAGGCAAGCCACTCGCAAATGCTGCCTCACATACTGCCCATTTGGGATATATAGTCAACAGCCACAACGACAATGAAATCATAGACCAAGCACTCGCAACCATCTTCAAAGCCCCGGCAACATTCACCGGCGAAGACATGGTAGAGTTTGGCCTACACGGCTCTTCATTGATTACAATGCAAGTGATTGCAGCCCTGACCGAAAAGGGCGCACGACCCGCCGGACCGGGCGAATTTTCGCAACGCGCCGTCGCTAACGGACGCATGAGTCTGGTGAGTGCCGAAGCGGCTGCCGACCTCGTGGCAGCAACATCCAAAGCTGCGCAACGCATCGCCATGTCACAAATGAGAGGCGGTGTAGACAATCAGCTCCGACAGATGCAACAAAAGCTGCTAAAACTCGCATCCCTATTGGAGTTGGAACTTGATTTCTCAGAAGAGGATGTCGAGTTCGCACCAAGATCCGAGCTGCTCCAACTCGCCCTCTCCATTCAAGCGCATCTCACAAAGCTGCAATCATCATACCGCACCGGCACATCCATAAAGCAAGGTATACCCGTAGCAATCATCGGTGCGACAAATGCCGGAAAATCATCACTGCTTAACATCCTCGCCGAAGATGAACGCGCCATTGTAAGCGATATCCACGGCACGACAAGAGATGTGGTCGAGGACAGCATAGAGATAGGTCAATACCTGTTTCGATTCATGGATACCGCCGGGCTGCGCGATACGGAAGACCCGATAGAGCAGATAGGTATCGAGCACTCATTCAGGGCATTATCCAAAGCTCGCATCGTTCTGTTTGTCACAGACATAACAACTCCTTTAGCCGACGACATATTAAAGAACGCCCAACAATCGATAGCAGAGGATGCCACACTCATACTCCTCCGCAACAAAATCGACAAGCTCGCTTCTGCTGCAGAAATTACCCCCCTGCCGGCAGACACAGTCATAGACAATACCCCCACGATAAAAACCATTGACATATCAGCCAAAACAACCGAGGGTATTGACGAACTGAAAGCATACATGTGCGAAATTATCGAAAAAGAAGAACAATCGGGAGGAGATATCTTGCTGACAAATGAGCGACACTACGCATGTGTCACTCAAGCACTTGAGTCACTAAAAGTTGTCATATCGCAACTGCAATCAACGGCCGAAGACTCCATGTACGCAACCCCCGACCTGATAGCGCAAACCATCCGCGAAGTGATAGCACCCTTGTCCGAACTCACCGGCCAATCCTTACAGACCCCGGCCATCCTCCAAAACATCTTCTCCCACTTTTGTGTGGGAAAGTAACACAATACCGGTCACCACCTTTGCGACGCACTCTTCCCGGCTACATGTATAGCCTGCCTTGTTTCCCTTTATGCAGGCATAGACATTTTTTGGTTAACACCAAAAAAAATGCTAACTTTGCTCTCGTAGTGACAACCACAAGCTATTGCATGCGGTGCCACACATCGTCTTTTTTGACTTTCATTGAGCATCGACATAAACTCTCGATCTTTCTGATTGAACCCTCCCGGAGAAGATTTCATAGCCATCCTTCAGATTAGAAGAATAATCCTTAAAGTACGAAATCTTCTCCTTGTGTACAACTTTATTATATTATTAAACAAGCTCTAAATCAGCACCTAATCATATGGAAGCGAAGAGTAATCAAGGAACAAATATGCGATACGAATGGGTGGATGTATGTAAAGGCCTTGCCATATTATTGGTTATAATAGGACATATATTACCTCCGGGCATACTGAAGACATGGATATATACTTTCCATATGCCTATATTCTTTATGGTCTCGGGATTTTTTCTGATTAAAAATATACAAGTCAGTTTTATCACTTTCTTGAAAAAACGGACGAAACGACTTCTTGTCCCTTTTTATGTTTATTCCTTCGCTCTGCTCATACCATTTTTTTATCTTCAAAGCTATTTTATCAACCGGCACGGATTGCAGGTGCCATTTTCTCTTGTTGACCACTGTATCGGGCAATTGCTTGCTCTCAGAAGCGATTGGAAGTTTACGGGCTATTTATGGTTTCTGCCGTGTCTTCTTGTATCAACGACTATCGTTTGGTCAATTATGAAATATGGGCTAAAATATAAATATATATACCTGGCATTGGCTGTTATATCGGGTTTGATTTACAATTATTACCTTTCATATTCTCTTCCTTTTAGCACCGATATGGCTTTGGTTGCAACATTATTTGTGTTTGCCGGGATTTATATATTTTCCTATGTGGAAAGAATAACATGGAAGATAGTATTTTTATGTCTTGTGCTTGTAACAATAATAAGCCAAGTAAATGGTTTTGTTGATATGTGGTCATCTGACCTTGGCAATTCATATGCCTTATTTTATATTGGCGGTCTGTCCGGTTCCGTGCTTGTTATCAGATTATCGATGATGCTCAAGAACTGTAACATCTTACAAAATGGAGGGAGAAGTTCATTGATTATCTATATATTGCATTTTATATTTCTCCCATTTATTTCGTCTGCATTAAGAGCTTTGGCCTCAAATATTATCATATTAGACATTTTGTCAATAGTATTTGGTGTAGTACTGTTTGCATTATTGATTCCGGTCTCTAAGTTCTTGGAAAGACGAGTTCCTTGGTCTTTTGGAGTTTAAGCATTGCATTAGTCAGAACCGTTTCGTTTAGTGAATTTGAAGATCTTCGGCAATCTGTTTCAGGTTGTGGTTGATGTTGTATCCGATGTTTCGGTCAGCGCATCGCTCGTTGCAACCTACAATCTTGATTATCGGTAGGAGGAATTGGGTAGGATTGACGTGGTATTTGACAAGCAGCGACTGCAAAGTCAGACAAGACTTAAACAAATGTCGGCACCCAATAAATTAGCTCAATTTTAGTAACAGAAAAAGCTAATTTGCCTAATGGTGTCTAATTGGAGACAAAAGCAGACAAAAGTAAAGCCTGTAAATCAATGATTTACAAGCTTTACTAATCTTGGGTTGCGGAGAGAGAGGATAATGGCTTGACAATCATATATCTATATCTGTCAGCAATTTAGGCGTTAGCCTGTAATTTCAGTTACTTTTGTGTCCCCGACTTTTGACAGACCATGTCAACGGGTTGTCGAAGACTGTCCAACCGTTCTTGCTACGGTTACTGCAAAGTTACAAATTTTTCTTGAAATAGAACTTACAAGTTACGTTAAAATTTGAAGAAAAATGTCAGCTACCTTCCTGTACTGCAATGGGTTCATTTTGCTCTCCAATATGAGCCCTCTGTTTCTGCAGCCTCATTAACAGACCTCCCAGTGGCCACCCTTATCCGGGCCGACACGGCGAATCTTGCCGGACTCTTTGAGTTGTCTGATAATCTTTTCAACACCGGAACGAGATAATTCCGTTATCTCGATTAAGTCCGAAGTTGTAACATCAGGATTAATGCGGAGTACTTCAAGAATTTTCTCCTTACTTTTCTCCTTACTTTCGTTTTTCTGTGTAGTTTTATCTGAACCTTCCTGTTCAGTTCGCCAAAGAATTGCCCTGAACTGGTCACCTGAAGCTTCATTTCGGAATTCTATATTGGCATCGGCTTTTAAGG
>N._stephensi_709_foregut__coassemble_293_pt1 | contig 19892 bp, 17 predicted proteins | sample N__stephensi_709_foregut__metabat2_high_PE_009 | metagenome-assembled genome bin N | reverse complement strand
GTGGGTGCTTTTGGATGATTTTGGCTTAAATTTCGCCGATTTTCAAGATTTCATCAGTCGTTATGCTCGAATTGCTCCCTTTTCAATATTGAAAATCGGCGAAATTTAGGCCAAAATCATTCCAAATCAATTTATAGAACCTGCCTAAAGGGTTACTCCGTCGATGTTGAGGAGGGTGGTTCGGAGGGAGTCGTAGTGGTCTTTGCGGATTGTGAGTGTGATCTCGCATGTGTTGTCAAAGCGGCGGTCGGTAACTGTGGCTTCGGAGCGTTTAAGGACACGCATTACGTCGTTCATGGCTTGATAGGGGAAGTGAAAAATGATTTCCGACATATCATGGCACTCGATGATTTGGGCTTGCTCTATGGCCTCACGTGCCGCCGTACGGTAGGCTGCAATCAGTCCTGGTGTACCTAACTTTATGCCTCCGAAGTATCGCACTACAACTATCACAATGTCTGTCAAATTAAACGAGTTTATCTGCCCGAGTATCGGCTTGCCGGCCGTGCCGGACGGCTCACCATTGTCATTAAGCTGCCACAAAGCGCGATCTGCGCCTATCGTGTAGGCCCAACATACATGTCGCGCATCGTGATACTCGTTGCGGTATTTCTCGATAATCTCTTTTGCCTCGTCTACGCTATGAGCAGGATGCGCGAATGCGATAAACCGACTCATTTTCTCTCTTATCTGTGCTTCGGCCGGTGCTGCTATTGTATAATAGACGTCTGTCATGGTTGTTCATTTTGAAGTGACAACAACAGATCTGCCACAATAAAAGTCGAGCCCCCGACAAAAATCAAGTCTTCCGGTTTGGCAGCTGCTTTGGCGGCTGCATATGCTTCGGCCACTGTCGAGTACATAACGCCGCACAAATGGTTTGTCTCAGCTTTCTGCTTCAGTGTGTCGAGATCCATCGCTCTGGGTATCTGTGCTTTGGTGAAGAAGTATGTGGCATCATGCGGAAACAATGGGAGTATATGGTCCACATCTTTGTCAGCCACAAATCCGGCGACAATCAGGAGTCGCCTGCCTTCTACTTCTTGCTTCAGACGAGCGAGCTGAGCCATATTATAGGTCAGACCGGCTTCGTTATGCCCTGTGTCGGCTATGGTAAGAGGTCGGTCATTAAGCTGCATCCAGCGTCCGGCAAGTCCGGTGAGGTCGCATACATGAGATAGTCCTTGAGCCACTGACTTGTCGCTGATGTCTATGCCTATATAGCGTAGCATCTTTATGCTCTCGAGGACAGTGCGCAAGTTGGCATGCTGATAGTCTCCTTGCAGGTTGTATGCAAATGTCTCCCCATCGCTCATGGTTATCTTGTTTAGGTCCGAAACATCAGGCAGCGTGTTGTCATCTTCGGCAAAATAAATCGGCGCACCGAGGCTGCGAGCCTTATCGGTAAACACATCTCGCACTTCATCGTCAGCTTCCCCAATAGTGATGGGTACTCCGGGCTTGATAATGCCGGCTTTCTCACCGGCAATGGCTGCGCGTGTTGTACCCAGGAATTGTGTATGATCAAGCGAGATATTGGTTATAACACACGCCTTGGGTGTGATGATATTGGTGGAGTCGAGGCGACCTCCCATACCTGTCTCGATGACGGCATAGTCAACTTGAGCTTTCGCAAAATAGTCGAAGGCCATCATCATGGTAAGTTCAAAAAAGGATGGCTTGCCTTTGTAGCCGCTTGCGCGAAAACGATTGACAAAGTCAGCAACATCTTCTTTCGGAATCATCTGACCATCAATACGCATACGCTCTCTGAAGTCTGCCAAATGGGGGGAGGTGTACAACCCTACCCTGTATCCTTGTGCTTGCAGACACGCTGCCAGTGAGTGTGACACTGACCCTTTGCCGTTAGTGCCGGCAACATGTATGGATTTGAACCGACGATGCGGGTTGCCAAAATAGTCATCCAACGCCAAGGAAGTGTCAAGTCCCGGCTTGTAGGCCGCTGCCCCGACACGCGAGAACATGGGTAACTGTCTGAACAGCCATTCAATAGCTTGTGTATAATCTAATTTATCAGAGTCCATATATCAGAAAACCGGCTATCCCGGCGAGTATGATTACAAGTATAGGGTGAATTTTAACACGTTTACCGCGCAAGGGGATGGAGAAATAAACGAAACAGAATGCAGCCACGCATATCAATATATTGATTATCAGGTCGCTGTTCATGCCCCGGGGATTGAAGTTTGCACGATTCATGAGCAAGATTGCTGCAGAGGCTATCAGCCCCACTACTACCGGGCGCAGTCCCGTGAAGATACCCTTAATGACCCCGCTCTCTGAGTGACGGCGTATATAATGTGAGGCATACAACACCATTAAGAAAGAGGGAATCACCACAGCCAGGGTGCAGACTATGGAGCCCAAAAGTCCCCAAAGAGGGTTATTAAACATCTCCGGGTTCACCGATGCCGGGGCGACATATCCGATATATGTGGCTGAGTTGATGCCTATAGAACCCGGTGTCATTTGCGATATAGCCACTATGTCGGTAAACATTGTTTCGCTTATCCACCCGGGGTCCACCACCGAATGTTCTACGAGTGACAACATGGCATAGCCGCCGCCAAATCCGAAAATACCTATCTTAAGATATGCCCAAATGAGTTTGAGATAAATCATTTGTCACCTCCTTTCTTTTGCAAACGGCGCGATGTGTATCTGAAATGCAGGTAGCCGCCCAATGCGCCCAAAATGATGTACACTATCGGATTGGAGATAATACCCAGATTAAGTGATATCAGCAAGGCAACCAACAGAGGTATCCAAAGGGTCTTGAGGGTCAACTTGGCGGCACGTGCCGAACTTATTACCGGGGCTATAATGAGAGCCACAACGGCAGGGCGTATACCCATGAAGATTGCCGAAAGCGTGTGATTGTTCTTAATCAGATCCGGAGTCAGGAAGATAGCTATCGCCAGGATAATCAAGAATGAAGGCAATATTGTGCCAAGAGCAGCTATAATCGCTCCGCTGCGGCCACGTGTCTTGTCGCCTACAGCTACCGATATATTCACAGCCAATATACCCGGCAGACTCTGCGCCAAGGCCAATAGGTCGAGAAACTCCTCGCGGCTTATCCACGAATGTTTGTCGACAATCTCGCGCTCTATGATACTTATCATGGCCCACCCTCCGCCGAAGGTGAAAGCTCCTATTTTCAGAAAAGAGGTAAACAGCTGCAACAAACGCGGTTGTTGCTCGCTATTTGCCGATGTCTCATTATTATGTCTTGCGGTAATATCCATTCCAATCTGCAAAATTACAAAATTCATCCAAAACAACCATATTATTCGCTGTTTTTGAGCAGCCGGTAACAATAAATCAAGGTGCTCATACGTTAATATACTTAACGTGATGCTATTTTTGATTATGCGATTAATGCGATACTTTCGGATTTTGATATGTTTGATTGTTGTTTTAACTCTTACGGCAGCAGTTAAGGCTATGGGTACGGTGACTTTCAGCGGCTCTTCTCTGGCAGTGCTTGAGGAGACGCCCGACAAGAGTACCGGTCTCAATAAAATCTTTGTCGTCTATGATATCAAAGGTGTGTCAGCTACTTATACATCCGGCAGTAATAATTCTGTCAAGTGGTATAAATACAGCTCTTTAGGTGGCGGTTATGCCGACCAGATCAACAATATAGTTCGCAGTGGTTCACAATACACCCTGTCTCAGGTGGAGGGTGACATGGGTTATATCATTGAGGACGGGACTGAACGATACTATTTTTGGGTTGTCAATTATATTGACCATCGATTATGGCTGCGCGGCTTAAATGCTTCAGATGAGCAAGACTGCTCAATGACCTCCTTGCACTTACAAATGGAAGGGTCGCCGATACACTACTACACAATCACCGGTCAACTAAAGACCTTGTCGCAAGGTATTGAGTTGGCCTACGATACCCAAGAGTGGAGTGACGATGAGGAGCGTTTTGCCACCATATCGGTAGTAAAAGTGCTTGATGAGGCATCAGAGAATATACATATCACACCCCCGGTATATGCCGACACATATTTCCATATCAGCGGTGACAAATTTCTAAAGCAATGGAACTGGCTGCAAGAAGCCGAGAGTGACTTGTTTCACCCCTTTGCAGTGGATGTACACACTACTGCAGAGCAACTTGCTGTAAGTGATGACCCGGATTTCAGGTCAAATATTATAGGAGGTGACACCGATGGATTGGGAGGCAGTGCACCGGCAGACATCACCTTCAGTGCAGAATGTACGGAGGGCGTCATACACCATGAGTGGCAATTTGCCTACGACATGGATTTTGAAGACCTTGAATACCGCTTCACTGTGCAAGAGGTGAATTATGTCTTCCGCGAGCAAGGCACCATGTATGTGCGATATGTGGGATCCAATGCTTCGGGAGAATGTGAAGCCTTCAGTGAGACATACACGGTACATATCGGTGACTCGGAGCTGAAATGCCCCAATGCCTTTTCTCCCGGCGCAAGTCCCGGCGTGAATGATGAGTGGAAAGTGTCATTCCGCAGTATCGTGGACTTTGAATGTTGGATTTTCAACCGCCATGGCGAGGAGATTTATCACTTTACCGACCCGCTGCAAGGATGGGACGGCACACGACGCGGCAAGCTGGTCAAACCGGGTGTTTATTTTTATGTCATAGATGCCATGGGTGCAGACGGCAAGCATTATAAGCTGAGCGGTGACATCAACATCATCAATTATCGCGGTGGCAGCTCATCTTCTTCATCCACAGATACCGACTACGATGCCGGGGATACGTCCGGGGAATAATCAGGAAGTTCAAAACATAGCTGACGGTTCAACTTCCAAACTTTGTTTTAATATGCAAGACAATATACTCGCACCCGAGAGCAATGTAGAAGTCATTGGCGCTCGGGTGCATAACCTCAAAAATATAGATGTGAGCATACCTCACGGCAAGCTCACCGTCATCACCGGCCTGAGCGGGTCGGGAAAGTCATCGTTGGCTTTCGACACCATATATGCAGAAGGTCAACGACGCTATATCGAGACTTTTTCGGCTTATGCGCGTCATCTGTTAGGCTCCTTGGAGCGTCCGGATGTCGACAGTATTACCGGTCTGAGTCCCGTAATAAGTATAGAGCAGAAGACTACTAATCGCAATCCGCGAAGCACTATCGGCACCACTACAGAGGTATATGACTTCTTCCGCCTGCTATATGCACGTGTGGGAGAGGCTCGCAGCTACATCTCCGGGCAACCGATGGTCAAATATTCGGTACCCCAGATAGTTGACCTCATACTCAAGACATACGACGGACAGCGCATATACATACTCGCGCCGTTGGTGAAGAACCGTAAAGGACACTATCAAGAGCTGTTTGAGAGCTTGCAGAAGAAGGGCTATCTGCGTGTACGCGTAGACGGCAAGCTGCAAGAGATAACTGCCGGCATGAAGCTCACTCGTTATCAAAATCACTCTATAGAGTTGGTGGTAGATCGTCTACGCGCAACCGCCAAGGACACACAACGCATAAGCGAGTCTGTGGAGCAAGCTCTGAAGATGGGCGGCAAAGTACTGATGGTGGCTGATGAGAACGGCGAGAACGTGCGACACTTCTCCCAGTTGCTCATGGATGCAGAGAACGGCATTTCGTATGCCGAGCCGGCTCCGCACAATTTCTCGTTCAACTCGCCGCAAGGTGCCTGCCCTCACTGCAAAGGTCTGGGCACGGTAAATCTCATTGATAGAGACAAACTGATACCCGACCCGGCCAAGAGTATACACGAGGGAGGCATCGAGCCGCTCGGTAAGTACAAAAACTCCTTGCTGTTCTGGCAAATAGAGGCTATATGCAAGTTATATGGCAAGACGATAAAGACACCTGTCAAGGAGCTGCCGGAGGAATGTATTAAGGACATACTCGAGGGCACGGACGCGCGGCTGCATCTGGAGACAGCTACAATGACCTATACACATTACCAAGCACCATATACCGGAATACTGAAGTATATCGAGATGCAGCAGGATGAGGATGCCGGCTCGAAGGCCAACAAGTGGAGCGGTCAATTTTACACCAATCAGGTGTGCCCCGTGTGCAATGGTGCTCGTCTCAATCGCGAGGCACTGCATTTTTTCATCGACAATAAAAACATTGCCGAGGTATCCGCCATGGATATAGGAGAGTTGTACAAGTGGACAAGCGAGTTGAGAGGTAAGCTCACCGGGCGAGACAAGGCTGTCGGCGAGGAGATACTCAAGGAGATAAACACGCGACTGCAGTTCCTTATAGATGTGGGTTTGCACTATTTGAGCCTTTCGCGACCTTCGGCCTCACTCAGTGGCGGCGAAAGTCAGCGCATACGCCTTGCCACTCAGATAGGCTCCCAGTTGGTGAATGTGCTATACATCCTCGATGAGCCTTCAATAGGATTGCATCAGCGTGATAATGTACGTCTTATCAACTCATTGTGCAATTTGCGCGATGTGGGCAACACGATTATCGTAGTTGAGCATGACCGAGACATCATGCTGCGCGCCGACTATCTTATTGACATAGGCCCGGGAGCCGGTGAGGCCGGCGGACAAGTCGTATATCAAGGCAAGCCCTCAGATATGTTGCGCGGTGAGTCCGTAACAGCCAAATATCTCACCAGACGCCTGTCAATACCCGTGCCGACTAAACGACGCGAGGGTAACGGCTTGTATATAGACCTGTATGGCGCTTCCGGCAACAATCTGAAGGATGTCGACTTACACCTCCCCTTAGGGAAGCTCACCATCATTACCGGCGTCAGCGGCTCCGGCAAGTCAACACTCATCAACAGCACTCTGATGCCAATCATCTCGCAAAAGTTATATCGCTCACTCGAGAATCCCATGCCGTACAAACGTGTCGAAGGGCTTGAGAATATAGATAAACTTGTGAGTGTGGATCAGCGTCCGTTAGGGCGTTCACCTCGCTCCAATCCGGCCACTTACACCGGTCTGTTTGCCGATATACGCAAGCTGTTTGTCGGTCTCCCGGAGGCGCAGATACGTGGCTATAAGCCGGGCAGATTTTCCTTCAATGTAAGCGGCGGCAGATGCGAGTCGTGCAAGGGTAACGGGTATCGCACCATCGAGATGAACTTCCTGCCCGATGTGCTTGTGCCGTGCGAAGAGTGTCACGGCAAGCGATACAACCGTGAGACGCTCGAAGTGCGTTTCAAAGGCAAATCCATAGCCGATGTGTTGGAGATGACAGTAGACACTGCAGCAGAGTTCTTTGCGGCTCAACCCCCTATTTTGCGCAAGTTGAAGGCTCTGCAAGATGTCGGATTGGGTTACTTGACCTTGGGACAGCCCTCGTCAACCCTGTCAGGAGGCGAGAATCAGCGCGTTAAGCTGGCTACCGAGTTGGCAAAGAAAGCTACCGGACGCACATTGTATCTGCTTGATGAGCCTACAACCGGCCTTCATTTTGAGGACATAAAAGTGCTGATGAACACTCTTCAGAATCTTGCCGACAAGGGTAACACCCTGATAATCATCGAGCATAACATGGATGTAATAAAACTCGCCGACTACATTATAGACATGGGTCCGGAGGGGGGAAGCGAAGGAGGGCGAATTGTAGGCGAAGGTACTCCCGAGCAGATTGCCGAGATGGACACATCCACCGGCCGCTTCTTGCGTGCCGAATTGTCAGGCATGGCATACCCGGATGAATAAGACAAGGGCATAACCTATATTATTCAAACAACTACGTAGTAAGAGTCGGTATGAATAATATAGGTTATGTTGCTGTTTGTCACTCAGCGGCTCTGATGATATCGCCTTGTATGACAAGTGGAATGGTGGCGCTTCCGTTAAGCTTTTCGGCAACCTCATCTGTAAGTTTAAAGTAGCGCAGTGAGCGGCCGTTGGGTTAACGAGCGAAGTACGGGTCAAATGTGCCATACAGCTTGATGTCACAAATATCGGAAGCTCTCTCCAAACATCTGTGAGCCTCAAAAACGAAAGTCGATGCACAGCGCATGAAGCCGGCCTCTCCCCTATTCTTCATCTTGAAAGTTATGATATATGAGCGAGTCATGGTCTTGTCTGTGGCTCGCGTTTCATTATCCAACTTAAACCTGACGCTGATATTACGTCCGTGAATCGAATTGATTTGTCTCATTAAGGACTTGAAGGCGTCACCATGAGGGCCATTATCCTTAGTGTCGGAATAGTCGATGGCGAGGTGTATCATTTCGTGAATGATGATATCTTCCAATTGAGATTGTGAGAAGTCATATCTGTCAGAGAGAACCATTTTGTAACGCAAGGCGGGTTGCTTGCGCGAGTATCTTTTAGACACATAAAGGCCGCCGAGTTGCCGACTTCCTTTGTTGATGGCTATAGGGATAGTCGGCAAGTCCAACGCAAAAATATCTCTGTTGAACTCGTCAAACTTAGCTTTTATGAAAGATATACCGGCACGCATAAGTAGGATAACATTTACTCTCCCTGACGCAAGATGTCCCAATTAATCGTCATTGAGAGGGATATAATAAATCAAAAGAGGATGCACCAAAATTTTGATACATCCTCATTTAATAAAGAGGTCTCAACCAGATTCGAACTGGTGTGAACGGTTTTGCAGACCGGTACCTAACCACTCGGACATGAGACCAACAATAAAAGAATCAAATATTTCTTGCTCTTTTGCGATGCAAAGTTACATCGATTTTTTCAATTGACCAAATTTCTCGCCACAATTTTTTTGATAAATAATTTTGAAAGCATTTGTACCCGTAATAGTAGGTATGCCTCTAAACATCGGATAATCTTTTCCTTAAGGCACATGGCCTTATTTCAGCAAATTTGTTTAACTTTGCACAACAAAAAAATTTAATATGAGTGAAATAATTTTCTCATACGCTGAAAACGCATTTGGCCGAATGGTGCATATAGATGATGTACCACAAGGTCTGAAGTGCAATTGTATTTGTCCTTACTGCAAAGAAAAATTGATTGCACGGCATGGCAAAATCAGGAGTCATTGTTTTGCTCATCATAGTGACGACCGAGGAGCTAATCTTAAAATTTGCTATAAAGTGATAGTTTATAAACTTGCAGAGCAAATCATTCAGACTAATAAGAAAGTACATCTTCCGTCATACTATGGAATATTCAAAGAGTCAGATATTGAATTTGCAGAGGTGCGTATCGATAGCAATTTTGAAAGAGAAGATAAGCAGCCCGATGTTATAGCCACCACAATAGATGGTAGACAAATATTGATTGAGTTTACTTTTCAATACAAAGCACGACGCAAAAACGCTGCGGATTATAATAATCTTATTTGTCTTGAAATTGATTTATCTGATACAAGCTTGGATGAATTAGAAGATTTTCTTCTTAATTCAAATCGAAATCGTCGTTGGATAAATAATCCGATACTGTTTAACGCCATTGAACCTGCTTACTTTAAAGCTAATAAGAAAATAAAATTAAAGAATAGAAGCGAGTGTGAGAGGTGTACAATAAAGGATAAATGTCGCGCAGTAAGACCTCAAAATTCTGACACTATTTTAGAAATCGAAAATAATGGTCAACAATTCAGGATTTGCAAAATAGATGAGTACGAAAACACCATATTAATTCAACGAGAGTTGATTGCTAAACACCAACGATTGCGACACCAACGATTGCTACAGCAACAATTGAGACAGCAACGATTGCTACAGCAACGAGAAGAAGCAATAGCAAGAGAGCAAGAAGCTGCCAGACAACGAAGAATTGAAGAAAACAAAATTCAAGCTGCAATTACAACATCAATTGATTGTAAGGATAGAACTTGTTTTATGTGCAGAAGAAATCTGGAATGGAAATGCAATGACCGCACTATTGCTCATTGCGGCTCGTATTTAAGTATGTGCGTTCCAATAAATACACCTCCTGAAACTGCCCGTCATTGTAGCGGCTTTAAGGCCAAAGTAAAGTCGAAATAACCTCTGAATATAACACTATAAATAATTTTAGTAAGGCAAACATTATTGTTTGGGGCTTTCGTGATAGTATGTATAAAGAGGTGAGCAGTGGGATTGGTGCTCACCTCTTGTTTTGGTAATACGCTCACTAAGTTTGGGTTACTATTTAGTGTGAGGGTATTTGGACTGTGTCTGATTATTCGTCGTCTGACTCGGTGTACTCTTTGAGCAGGCGTTCTTGAACGTCACCGGGGACGAGTTCGTAGTTAGCAAACTCCATGGTGAATGAGCTGCGGCCACCTGTGATGGAGCTGAGGGATGTGCTGTATGTGCTCATTTCTTTCAAAGGTACTTTGGCTTTCAGCTTCTCAATACCGTTCTCGCTCTCCATACCCATGATGATGGCGCGGCGACCTTGCAGGTCACTCATCACATCACCCATTGTGTCAGCCGGTGTGAGCACCTCGACATCGTATACGGGTTCGAGAATCTTCGGATTGGCGTTGCGGAATGCCTCGGAGAATGCGTGACGTCCGGCCAGACGGAATGATATTTCGTTGGAGTCTACCGGGTGCATCTTGCCGTCATAGATCATGACACGCACATCGCGAGCATATGAGCCGGTGAGAGGTCCTTGCTCCATACGATCCATGAGTCCCTTGACGATTGCCGGGATAAAGCGAGCGTCGATAGCACCACCCACGATGCAGTTATATACTACGAGCTTGCCACCCCACTCCAGAGGTATCTCTTGTTTGTCACGTACGTTGAGCTTTAACTCCTGATTGCCGAAGCGGTATGTATCCGGCTCGGGCATGTCCTCTGTGTAGGGCTCAATAATCAGGTGTACCTCACCGAACTGGCCTGAACCGCCGGACTGCTTTTTGTGACGATAGTCAGCGCGTGCTGCCTTGGTGATTGTCTCACGATAAGGTATGCGCGGCTCCTCAAATATGATGGGGAGCTTCTCGTTATTCTCAATTCTCCACTTGAGGGTACGCAGGTGGAATTCGCCCTGGCCGCTAACGATGAGCTGCTTGAGCTCCTTGCTTTGTTCTACGAGCCATGTGGGGTCTTCTTCGCGCATGCGAGTGAGGATTGCACTCAGCTTCTCTGCGTCGCTCTCAGTGACGGGGCGTACTGCACGCTGATATTTGGGTTTCGGATATTTGATGAAGTCGAAGCGATACTCGCAACCCTTCTCGTTGAGGGTGTTGCCGGTACGTACATCTTTGAGCTTGACAGCGGCACCTATATCGCCGGCCTCAAGTGTTTCTACCGGTGTGCGCAATTGACCGCACACACAGAATATCTGTGCCAGACGTTCTTTGCCGCCGCGGTTAACATTCTCCAGGTCAGCACCGGCCTTCAGTGTACCGCTCATCACTTTGAAGTAGCTCACCTCACCGATATGAGGCTCTACGGATGTCTTGAAGAAGAAGATTGAGAGCGGGCCGTTGGGGTCTGGCTTAACCTCTTGTCCGTCAACAGTCTCGGGAGCGGGCATATCGTCTACGAAAGGACATACATTGCCCAGGAACTCCATCATACGGCGTACACCCATATCTTTGGCTGCGCTGACACAGAATACGGGGAGGATGGAGCGGTCAATAAGACCTTTGCGGATACCTTCGCGCATCTCGTCTTCTGTGAGGTGACCTTGCTCAAAGTATTTATCCATGAGGGTCTCATCATTCTCAGCGGCGGCCTCTACCAGAGCATTGTGCAGCTCGTTGGCTTTGTCCATCTCCTCAGCGGGAATTTCGCTGATTGTAGGTACACCGCCCTCGGGTCCCCATTCGTACTTCTTCATGAGCAGCACGTCGATCATGGAGTTGAAGCCGGGGCCGCTCTGCAACGGGTATTGTACGGCAACTATCTTATTGCCAAAATGTTCGCGCAGGCTCTCCATGGCATTGTCATAGTCAGCCTTCTCACCATCAAGTTGGTTGAGTGCGAAAAGTACGGGCTTTTTCAGCTTGGCTGTTGTGCGGAATATGTTTTGTGTACCAACTTCGACACCATATTGAGCATCTACTACAATAACGCCGGTGTCAGCCACACCAAGCGCTGTATAGGCATTACCAACGAAGTCTTCAGACCCCGGACAATCTATTACATTGAGCTTCTTGTTCAGGAACTCGGCATAGAAGATAGTGGAGAATACGGAGTAGCCATACTCTTTCTCCACGGGGAAGTAGTCAGAAACGGTGTTGCCGGACTCGACGGTACCGCGACGTTTTATCACTCCACACTCGTAGAGCATAGCTTCAGCGAGTGTGGTTTTTCCGGAGCCTTTGCTTCCAAGCAAGGCGATGTTTTTAATTTCGTTAGTTTTGTATTGCTTCATAAAGCTGAGTTTTATGGTATATTCTTTGGTAAAATTCTTGAAAGCCTCTTCCTGCATAAGTAGAACTTATAATTTGGGCAAGCTTTCAAAAAGATGTCGCAAGTTAGCAAAAAAAAATCACATAGACTACAAAATATTATATGTTTTGTAACATGTTTTTTCAATCAGCAAGTGTGAACCGGCGTTTGCTCACTTGGTTTTCAGGAATGTCAGTATATCTTTGGGTGAAAACTTTTTGCCTTTGAGCAGCACCGCACTTGTGTATATCTTTCCGGCCAACGAAAGGGTGATAAAGGCACTCGCATACAGTACCATCAGGCTTAATATCGTTTGCCACCATGATGCTATTTGTCCTATCGACTGCACGGCGCCCACGGTGCTTGACGTGAACGGCAAGTAAAAGCATATTGAGGCGAGTACTCCTTGATTATCAGAGGCAAACATCCCTATATAAAAGGATGCCATCAGCAACATCATGAGTAAGGACAGATAACCTTGATTCTCGTTATTTCGGTCTGTCAATGCTCCGGCGGCTGCAAAGAGCGCACCATAAAAGATAAACCCGCCGATAAAGTACAGCACTGCTTCAACTATGCCGATGCCTATTCCGGGCACAAGGATTTCCGACCATGGTATATCAATCGGGACAAACAGCAAAAAGACGAAAACACCGCCGACTATCAGCACAAACCATACGAGCATCTGTGTCAAGCCGGTAAGCGCAACGCTTATCACCTTGGCCAGCATGACGCTGCGCCCGGATTGCGAGCTTATGAGTACCTCGACTATACGATTGCACTTTTCGCTTTTCACCTTATTGAAAATCTGTGCTCCGTACATGATGACAAACATTGTCAGGAATATACCGGCAAGCATACCGAATGCTTGCAATCCGGACAAGTCTTTGTCCGGACCGGTTGTCTTGCCGACTGTCTGCATTGCTTCGCTCTCGCTTGTCATATAGCCGATAAAAGCTCCGAAGCCCAATATAATCAGTGGGAACAATATAGTTGATATCCAAAAGGATTTGGTTTTAATATCCATGCGATATTCCATGGAAATCATTGTGGACAATCCGCTCATATCGTGGTTAGTGTTTAAGAAGCTGTGTATTTGATAAACAATTCTGCGAGAGATGGCAGCAACTCTGTGAACTGCAATATGTTACCTTGCAAAGCGATGGCTGATATCACGTCATTGTTGGGGGTGCCGACAACGGGCTTTATGCGATAGGCAAATGTGTTCTTGCGCTTTGAAGTCACCGGCTCTATCGCGTCTATCGTTGTGGAGTCAAGCGCAAGCTCGATGTTGAGCGGCGCTGATGTCACCACCTCCAAATGGCCGGTACGGTTAGACTCCTTAATATCATCCACTTCTCCCTCCACGAGCAACTTACCCTTGTTAATAAGCGCAATGTGTGTTGCCATCTCCTCGATAGCCGGCATATTGTGTGACGATAGTATTATGGTACTCTCCTGCTCTTGTAATCGTGCTATCAGTTGGGTGAGCAACCGACCATTTATGGGGTCAAAACCGGAGAATGGCTCGTCAAGAATAATCAACTGCGGACGATGCACTACGGTAGATAAAATCTGCACTTTCTGCTGATTACCTTTGGACAACTCCTCCACGCGTCGGTGCCTGTCGCTTTTGGGTATATTAAATATATCGAGGTATTCGTCCATATTCTTGCGCAACGACTGCTTATTGACACCTTTGAGCAATCCGAAGTACATAATTTGCTCATCCACACGCATTTTTGGATAAAGGCCGCGCTCCTCCGGCATATATCCGATATTGCGTGTAGTTACGCCCAATTTAGCTTCCTTACCATCTATCAAGACGCGGCCGCTGTCAGGTATTAATATTGTATTTATGATACGTAACAAGGTGGTTTTACCGGCTCCATTCGGGCCCAACAGGCCGAAGATTGACCCTTTTTCAACATTGAGTGAGAAGTCATCTAAGGCCTTATGGTCACCATATGCCTTGGTAAGACCGGATACTTGCAGAATATTTTCGGACATATGTAATCAGTTTTTGTCACTTCATTAAGAGAGAGCACGCAGATTGGCTATCGTCTCTGTCGGGTTATCAGCTCCGAAGACATAGCTGCCGGCGACAAGTATATCAGCTCCGGCCGCAGCCAACTCTTTACCGGTCTGCAAGTTGACTCCGCCATCTACCTCAATCACGGCTTTGCTGCCGGTTCTGTCTATAAGCTGACGCAACTGCTGAACCTTCTTAAGTGAGTGACGGATAAACTTCTGACCTCCGAACCCCGGGTTTACTGACATTATAAGAATCAAATCGGCATCCTCGACAATATCTTCGAGCAATGAAACCGGTGTTGCGGGATTGATAGTCACACCGGCTTTCATTCCGGCAGCGTGTATCCGTTGAACCACAGAGTGCAATTGCGGACATGCCTCAAGGTGCACATTCATTATCTCAGCACCCAAATCGCGCACTTGCGAGATCCACTTGTCCGGCTCTACTATCATCAGATGCACATCCAGTGGTTTTGTACACCGCTTGGCCACAGCTTTCATAACCGGGAAACCAAACGATATATTAGGCACAAAAACACCATCCATGACATCGAGATGAAGATAGTCTGCCTCTGAAGCATTGATCATCTCCAAATCAGGTGCAAGATTGCCGAAGTCGGCCGATAATAATGAGGGTGATACTTTCATGTTAAATCTTATATTGAACTTTATAGAGTCAAGTAGTTATCATACTGCCACTTATGGTACTACACGGCTACTTGATGGTTGACTTTTTGCTTTTCATCACATTGCGCACTATGATAAGTACGCAAACGACACCGATGGCGATACCCAAATATGTGAGATAGTGGTTATACTTCTCCACTGAATCCAACAAATCATTATACGGCACACTTGTGGAGAGCCACCAGCCGAGAAGACCCAGTATTGCATTCCACAACAATGCACCCAAGGTGGTATATAAAGTAAAGACGCCGATATTCATGCGCGCAAGTCCGGCGGGGATGGATATTAGCTGACGTATTGCCGGGATGAGTCGACCAACGAATGTGGACACTGCACCATGCTTGTCAAAGTATGTTTCAGCCTTTTCCACCTTCTCGCGGTTTATGAGACAAGCATGGCCTAACTTGCTGTCAGCAAAGCGATAGACGAGAGGACGACCTATCCATGCGGCAAGATAATAATTGATATATGCGCCACACAAGGCACCGGCAGTGGCACACACAATGACGAGCAGCGGATTCATCTCCGCACCGCCGCCGATATTCTGGCATGCAAGATACACCGCCGGAGGGACTATGACCTCTGACGGAAAGGGTATAAACGAACTCTCTATCACCATAAACAGGAATACAAACAGATAGCTTGCATGAGCTACAAACCATGCAAAAATATCAGTCGCATCCGGCAGTAATACCAATATTGTATTGAGCATATGTTTTTAATTATTCTGCACGTTCTGATAATCTGAATAATGCGGATTATTTCCGTTACAAAATTAATCAAAATATTGCGAACTGCCAAAGAACGGCCCGGATATACACAATATGGATTGCTATTTTCATTCCAAATACTTGTTATCCAACACATTGAGATGCTCATCAAGGGTGAATACCCATGGCGAACCGGTTGGTATCTCAAGGCCGACTATATCCTTGTCGCTTATACCTAACAGCACTTTGGCCAAAGCACGCAATGAGTTGCCGTGTGCCGCCACTATCACAGTGTCATATAGCTTGAGTGCCGGCACAATAAGCTCCTCCCAGCAAGGCACTACCCTGCTGATTGTCAGCTGCAGCGACTCTGTAAGCGGCAAGTCATTGACTGGTAAATCCGAATACCGCGCTTCATGACCGGGCCAACGCTCATCCTCACGCGTCAAGGCCGGGGGGCATACATCGAAGCTGCGTCTCCACACATGCACTTGCTCGTCACCATATTTTGCAGCCGTTTCGGCCTTGTTAAGACCTTGCAGTGCTCCATAGTGTCGCTCGTTCAGATGCCAATCTTTCACTACCGGTATCCACTCACGGTCCATAGCTGACAGGGCTATTTGAAGAGTATGGATAGCTCTTTTCAGATAAGAGGTAAAGCAATAGCGAGGCAAGATGTTGTTATCACGCAGCAATTCGCCGGCATGGAACGCCTCTTCCTTACCCTTTTCGGAAAGCTCGACATCGGTCCACCCGGTAAATTTGTTCTCAAGATTCCATCGGCTTTGGCCGTGACGTAAAAGTATAAGTGTGCTCATAGTAAAAATTTAAATCACTTCTTATTTTTCGTAGAAAATTTATTTTTTTCTCTACTTAAGTAAACGCAACTGTCGGCTTCATTGTTTAAAAAAAATCTTGTAAATTTGCATTGAATTTATGAAGATGACCCGATGGCCGAAAATCTGAAATTAGACATGCTCAACCCGGCAAAGCTATGGAGAAATCTCATCTTCTTCGCTTTGCCCATAATCGGAAGTGGCGTTGTACAACAGTCGTTCAACTCTGTTGACGTTGCTGTTGTAGGCCGCTTTGTCGGCTCGCGTGCATTGGCGGCTGTCGGAGCCAACGGCTCGGTTATAAGTCTGATAATCACACTATTTATGGGTGTGGCTCTGGGCGTGAATGTTGTCATATCGCGCGCCTTGGGTGCCGGCAATTCGGTGGTGGTGCGCCACTCAGTGCGTACACAAGGGTTGTTCTCGATAGCCTCCGGCATATTCCTCATGGTTCTGGGGCTGATAATAGCTGAACCGATATTGACTCTGCTTGACACGCCGGACGATGTACTTGCCGAGGCCACACTATACCTCAAACTGTATGCCCTGGGATTTCCGGGCATGATGATATACAACTTCACAAGTGCCGTGCTACGCAGCATAGGGGACACTATGCGCCCTCTGATATGGCTTATTATAGGTGGTGTGGTTAATGTGGCTCTCAACCTGTTGTTGGTACTTCAATTCAATTTCGGTGTTGAGGGAGTGGCTATCGCCACCACTGTATCCAACTACGTAAGTGCTGCCGGAGTGTTATTAATCCTGATGCGCGACAAAGGTGATTTACACTTCAGTTTCAGCGACTTGACACTCGATTGGCCTGAATTTGCCGCCATGGTACGCATAGGCTTGCCGGCCGGTATACAAGGCACCCTGTTTGCCCTCTCCAATGTGGTGATACAATCATCCATCAACACCTTCGGCTCGCAAGCTATGGCCGGCAATGCAGCTGCCCTTGTATATGAATTGTACGGCTACTTCATAATCAGCGCATTTGTGCAGGCAGCAGTTGCTTTCGTCAGTATCAACTATGGAGCCGGACAGATGGATATGTGCCGCAAAGTGACCATGCGCTGTTTCATATTAGGCGCGGCTATCAGTGGTGTTATCAATGCAATAGTGGCTATTTGCGGCAATTTTGCCATAGGTATCCTCGTTGACGACCCACAGACGTTGCAGTACGGACTTATACGATTGCACACCGTGTTGATTTGGCAATTTGTCGCGACGAGCTATGAGGTGTGTGCCGGCACGCTGCGAGGTTTGGGATACTCGTTTACCCCAATGGTTATCACTCTGTTAGGGACATGCGTGGTGCGTATAATATACGTGAAATGCACATCTTTCGCAGACACTATTGTCGGGCTGATGCACATTTATCCCATAACATGGGTAATAACCGGCATAGGTATGGTTGTGGTCTACTTCATGATAACCCGCCGAGTATATTCGCGACCGCGAGAAAAACTTGTAGTTAACTGAACAAATCCGCTATCTTCCGGGTTAACTTATTGAAGTATAATTGATTTCATATTATGGAGATAATACAACTTACAGTAAACAGCTTCGGCGAGAATACATATATCTTGGCCGATGAGACTACCAAAGAGTGTGCAATTATAGATCCCGGGCTATCAAACAATCAAGAGCAGGAAGCACTGACTAAAGCCGTAGATAAGTATGGGCTGAAGCCTACTCATCTGATAAATACGCACTTGCATATAGACCACTTGTTAGGCAATGACTTTGTCAGCAAGCATTATGGGGTGAAGTTGTCAGCCAATAAAGCCGACGAGCCGCTTGGCCGAAATGCCAAACAGCAAGCTAAAATGTTTGGTATGCGCGAAGAGCCCGGCGACCCGGTGATAGAGACATACTTGAACGACGGCGATGAGATTCATGTCGGCAAGAGCACACTCAAAGTGCTTGCTGTACCCGGACACAGTCCCGGCTCTATCTGCTTATATTGCCCGGAATCCAAATTCGTCATCACCGGTGATGCCTTATTTAGCGGCAGCATAGGACGTACCGACTTGCCCGGAGGCGATTACGATACCCTTATAAGTTCTATAGAGAAGAAATTGATGACATTACCCGATGACACCGATGTATTCCCCGGTCATGGTCCGGCTACCACAATCGGCAACGAACGCCGCTATAACCCGTTCCTATAGCCTAATCATTTTACGTTGGATAGCAGCTTACTCCAAACAATAAGTTTTTGCTTGGAGTAAGCTGCCTTATTATTTATGGAACAACTATTTTCGTAGCTTTACCGGCTGTGCAGACTACAAAAATACCTGAATCGGGTAAGTCAATGTCGAATGTATCGGCAAATACCTGATTATGATAAATAACGTTTCCGTTAATGCTTGTAATTTGTATTGGCTGACCTGTAACTAATCCGGAAATATTGAGATGCCGGCCTACTTGCTCGATGGATAACTCATTATCTTTCAGGTAATCAACACTTACAGTCTTGTTCTCATAAAAGACCTTTTCACCATTATATGCACGTGCGAGGCGGCTTCTCATATCTCCCTCAACGCCTAATATATTTTGAGTTGGAAATCCGACATTGCCGAATCCTCTTATCCATTGCCCGGCATAACCTTCGGGTGTGAAATTGTCATCAAACTTCTGCAGAAACATCAATTCGTAACCCGGATCCACATCATATACATCAAACCATTGCATGCATCGCAACTCAAACGCATAAGGATAGCTATCTGTACCCCACGGCATCACATATTGTACCTTGCATGGCGCGAAAAGAGCAACGCTGAAGTCATATAATAAAGACCATTGTTCAGCATCAGGTGAAGTCACAAAGTATACCTTGTCACCCTCAGCACGTACTAACATCTCAAGCTTGGGTGTCGAATAATTTACATTGTTACTCCACATCTTATAACACTTTTCTCCTAACATCTCAGTTTCACCTTCGATAAAGTAGTCATAATTATAGCGAAGGTTCTGCTGTAAGGATTCATAAAAGCCTTCCCAATGCGTACCCTCAACAAACACCTCTTCTGCTTTAAAACCAAAGGAGAAAGCAACAATCGGATACAACAATGCAGCCAAAATTAATACTCTTTTCATCATAACTAAACCGGTTTAAGATTCACTTAGAAAGAATTGTTGGTTTGAGAAAATAAATACACCTCTGTTAATTATTCGCAAAGTTACAAATCCACCCCCCATAAAACAATGGGAATTTAGTTAAAATATGTTAATTTTACTGAGATTGAAGTTCAAGCACACGGCTCTTTCATTTAAAATTCCGTGCGTCATCCGAAAATTCATTTATTTT
>N._stephensi_709_foregut__coassemble_239_pt1 | contig 22088 bp, 16 predicted proteins | sample N__stephensi_709_foregut__metabat2_high_PE_009 | metagenome-assembled genome bin N | reverse complement strand
GCAATAGCCATGTCTGTCAGGAACTGTGTCACTACTATCCCTTGCTTCCCTTTGGCCGCTTTCTGACCGGCATCGCCGTATGCCTTGCCGGTTTGCCATATAAGCTGCACGCCTTTGTCTACAAAACGTTGTAGGGCGGCTTGTATGGACTCGTTCAGGGTACGTGCACCCAGAGAGCCGCCAACGACCAATACGGTGGGTTTATCGGGGTCAAGGCCGAAGGAGCGACGTGCCTCCCCCTCGGAGATGTCGGCATCGAGAATCTGTTTGCGCACCGGGTTGCCGGTAAGCACAATCTTCTGTGCCGGGAAGAAGCGTTGCATGTCGGGGTAGGCGACACATATCTTTGCGGCCTTTTTGGCTAACAACTTGTTGGTGAGCCCGGCATATGAGTTTTGCTCTTGCAGCAGGGTGGGTATGCCGAGTTTTTGCGCACTTTTGAGGGTGGGTCCCGAGGCATATCCGCCGACACCTATCACGGCATCGGGAGCAAAGTCTTTGACTATGCTGTGTGCCATGTTCAGTGACCTTTTCAGCTTGAGCAGTTCGGAGATGTTCTTGAACAGGTTTTTGCGGTCAAATCCGGCTACGGGCAGCCCTTTTATCGGGTATCCGGCAGCGGGTACCTTTTCCATCTCCATGCGCCCTTCGGCACCTACAAACAGAATTTCGGCTGCCGGCCAACGCCGTTTGATGGCTCCGGCTATCGATAGTGCGGGGAAGATGTGGCCTCCTGTGCCGCCGCCGCTTATGATGAATTTGGGTCTTGTTTTTGACATTGTGATTGAAATTGACCTTCTACTTATTGATTTTCGAGAGTCTCTAAAGGCTTTCGGGTGGATGTTTGCGGTATCATAGAGGGGTTGGCGCCGGTGTCACCACTATCCTCGACAGCTTGTTTGAGGGCGAGGTTGGCGTCTTGCTTCTTGCCGCCTCCCAATATGGCAAATTTGCTGACTGACAACATCATACCCATTGCCGCACTCATCACCAGTATGGATGTTCCTCCTTTGGAGATGAAGGGAAGAGGTTGCCCGGAGACGGGAGCCAGTCCGACGACTATACACATGTGTATCAGAGCTTGCGTAACTATGAGTGTGGCGCATCCGGTGATGAGAAGTGCCGGAAAGGCTTTTTTGCATTTCGCCGCTATGACTCCGGCGCGTGCCAATAGCAGCACATAGAGTATCAGCAGGAATATGCCGCCGATAAATCCGGTGTCTTCAACTATAATCGAGAATATGTAGTCGGAGAATGCCAAAGGCAGTCGGGAGCTTTCGCGCGAGTTGCCCGGCCCGTTGCCGAACAGGCCGCCGTGTGCCTGACTCATGTTGGCGAAGAGTACTTGACGATTGTAGTCGGTGAGGGAGTCTGTGGGCGATACACCATCCAGGAAGCTCGTTAAACGCCCTTTGCGGAGCTCGGAGCGGTCGATGTTACGGTTGATACCATCGGCACTCGTCATCTGCTCTGTGGCTGCCGAAGCGGTGCCGGTGTCGGCCTTGTCGCCGAACTTGTTGGCATAAATCATTGCTCCGACACCGATGAAGAGGACAAAGATGACCAAAAGTTTGCTCCACTGTGTGCCGCCGATGATGAACATGGCGACGGCGACGGCAAAGACTATCACGGTGTTAGTCAAGCCGTTGGTATACAGCAACCCGCTGTATACTCCCAAGATGGCAAGCGATATGATTATCCCCTTATTGGTGACGCCGTGCAGCACCTGATTGTTGCTCATGATACGCGCCAAAATAAGCACCAAAGCCAGTTTGGCTATCTCGGGCGGCTGTATGGTAAGGCCAAACACGGAGATGGCACGCATGGCACCATTGGCCACCACACCATGGTGGTTGCCGTAGTATACCAAGGCCACCGAGACGATTGCGCCAAACCACGCCAAGCGTTTATAGTACTTATAATGAATGTTTTGCATCAGCAGCACGAGTCCCAGTCCGGCTATGAGGAAGACGGCGTGGTGCATCAGCGGATTATACACGTTGGAGGCTTCGACCTCGCTCGAGGAGGCACTGTACAGCTCGACAACGGAGAACAACAGGAGCATGAGGTATATGCCCCACAAGTATCTGTCGGCGTGCAAGCGTATACGTGACTTTTGTTCGAGGCCGCGAAGCTTGGCTTTGGCTTCTTCGAGCGACTCATGCACCTCTTTGGCTGTCTTGGCTCTCTTTTTGGCACGTGGCTTGGACTGTGAGGAGTCGCTCGTGGGAGGCTCACTCACAGTGTCGTATGTGTATTCTACTTCGATACCCAATGGCTCTACGGGTATATTTTTCTTTTTTGCAGGCAAAAGCGGTCGGAATTTTAAGGTGGGTTCTATAAAACGGCATCACACACTGCTTGGTGCAGGCTTATTTGAGGGCGGCGACGGCTTGCTTGAACAAGTCTCCGCGTTGCTCATAGTTCTTGAACAGGTCAAACGATGCGCAGCAAGGTGACAAAAGCACGGTGTCGCCGGGTTCGGCAATATTGCGACATGCCTTGACAGCATCCTCCAACGAGTGTGTATCAACGAGTTGCACACCGCGTGCGCCCCAAAATTCGAGCAGTTTTGTGTTGTCTGCGCCCATGCAGACGATGGCCTTGACTTTCTGCTTGACGAACTCCTCAATCTCGGTGTAGTCGTTACCCTTGTCGGTACCGCCGAGTATGAGCACGGTGGGTGTTGTCATGCTCTCTAGCGCATACCATGTGGAGTTGACGTTGGTGGCTTTGGAGTCGTTAATCCATGTGACACCATCCACCTCACCGGCGAACTCCAATCTGTGCTCAACGCTCTTGAAGTTGGACAGGGCTTTGCGTATCATGTCCGGCTCAATGCCGACACTCGTGGCTGCGATGGCTGCCGCCATGGAGTTGTATAGGTTGTGCAATCCTTTGAGGGTCAGTTCATTGCGAGGTATAGGCCATTGCTCACCGACTGAGATTGTCATTTGTCCTTGCTCGGTCCATGCTGCCAACCCGTCGGCTTTATGCTCGCTGAAGGGGAGCATACGACACTGTGGGGTGAGTGTGGCCAGCTTGGCGGCTACTACCGGGTCATCTTGCCAGTAGATGAAGCTGTCTGCCTCGGTCATGTTCTGCATGATGCGGAATTTGGCATTGACATAGTTCTCCATCTTGTGGTCATATCGGTCCATGTGGTCGGGCGTGATGTTGAGCATAATGGCTATGTCGGCCTTGAACTGATACATGTTTTCGAGCTGAAAGCTTGATAGCTCGATGACATAGTAGTCGTGCTTGTCATTGGCCACCTGGAGGGCAAGGCTCTTGCCGACGTTTCCGGCCAACCCGACATTCAGCCCGGCAGACTTCAGTATGTGGTAAAGCAGTAGGGTAGTGGTGGTTTTGCCGTTGGAGCCGGTGATGCATATCATCTTGGCATCGGTGTATCTGCCGGCAAATTCAATCTCGGAGATGACGGGTATCCCCTTTTCGACTATCTTGCGTATAATAGGGGCTGTGGGGGGTACACCGGGACTCTTTACCACCTCATCGGCGTTGAGTATAAGCCCCTCGGTGTGCGGGCCGTTATGCTCGTATGCTATGCCGGCCTTGTCGAGCACTTCGAGGTATTTGGGGGCGATGCGTCCCATGTCGCTCAAGAAGGTGTCGTATCCTTTTGCCTTGGCCAGGACGGCGGCACCAACACCGCTTTCGCCGCCGCCGAGTATTACCATTCGTTTCATGTCTTGTTATCTGACTTTCAGGGTTATAAATGTTATTGCGGCCAGCAGTATGCTGACAATCCAGAAGCGTATCACGATTTTTGACTCCGGGATGCCGTGTTTGGGGTGTTGCCACAGACACTTCATGTTGGGGTCCGCCTCCTTCTGGAAGTGGTGATGCAGCGGTGTCATCTTGAAGATGCGCCGCCCCTCGCCGTATTTCTTTTTCGTAATCTTGAAGTAGGCCACTTGAAGTATGACGGAGAGGTCTTCCATGAAGAATACGAGGCACAGTATCGGTATAAGCAGCTCTTTGCGTATGAGGATAGCGAATACGGCCAGTATTCCACCCAGAGTGAGCGACCCGGTGTCGCCCATGAATACTTGCGCCGGGAAGGCGTTGTACCACAAGAAGCCGATGAGTGCTCCCATGAATGCTCCGGCATATACGGCCAACTCTTCCGAGCCGGGTATATACATGATATTCAAGTAGCTGGAATATATTACGTTACCGCCCAAGTATGCCATTATGGCGAGAGCAAATCCGGCTATGGCCGATGTGCCGGCAGCCAGTCCGTCAAGGCCATCGGTGAGGTTAACGCCGTTGCTGGTGGCCGTGACTACGAAAATCACAACGGCGACAAACAACAGCCACCCGGCTGTTGTGCCGGTCTCCGGACCCATCCAGTTGGTGAGCCACTGGTAGTTGAAGTTGTTGTTCTTGACAAAGGGGATGGTGGTTTGAGGAGTCTTCTCGGCATGACCCGTGGTGACAATCTCCGTCTTGGAGTCTATGGTGCGGCTCACCACAGAGACATCTGAGGGGTTTTGGTCGTTGATTATGGTTACCTGCTCGGGCACGTCATGGCGCTCAACCTCTTGATTCTCAACCATCACAATTTGGGGTGAGAGCCACATGGTGATACCGACGATGAGACCTAAACCCACCTGACCGGTGATTTTGTATTTGCCTTTCAATCCCTCTTTGTTATGATACTTGAGCTTGCGGTAGTCATCGAGGAAGCCTATGGCGCCCATCCACAAAGTAGCCACAAGCATCAGTATCATGTACACGTTGGAGAGATTGCCCAACAACAGGCAGGGGAGCGCAATGGAGAGAATGATTATGACACCTCCCATGGTGGGAGTACCCTTCTTTGCCATCTGCCCTTCCAGACCGAGGTTGCGCACCACCTCGCCCACCTGCATCTTCTGCAAGCGGTGTATGATAGAGCGTCCGGCTAACAGGGCTATCAGCAGACTCAACGCAAAGGCTATGCCGGTGCGAAATGTGATATAGTCAAATAGTCTGGCACCGGGAAATCCGGAGTCTTGCAGACTTTGAAACAGAGCATATATCATAGTTGTCGGTAAGAGAGGTTTAAAGATTTGGAATACAACTGATTATCGCTTTAGGGGCGTTCGGTCTACAGAACGCGCCTTAATCTGTGCGAGAGTGTCAGGACATGGTCTGAAAGGTGTCTCTCACCACCTCGCGGTCATCGAAGTGGTGACGTACGCCGTTAATCTCCTGATATGTTTCGTGACCTTTGCCGGCAATCAGCACCACTGTGCCGGGCTTGGCCAAGGCGATGGCGGTGCGTATGGCTTCGGCACGGTCAGTGATGCATAGTGTGCGAGTCAGCTCGGACTCCGAGAGTCCGGCCTTCATGTCAGCGATGATTGCCGCGGGGTCTTCAGTGCGAGGATTGTCGGATGTGAGGATGAGTCTGTCCGAGCGACAAGCCGCTTCGCGAGCCATCATGGGACGCTTGCCGGAGTCGCGGTCACCGCCGGCACCGGTTACGGTGATGATTTCGCCGTTGGCACCCACGATATCGCGAATAGTGTCAAGCACGTTTACGAGCGCGTCAGGGGTGTGCGCGTAGTCCACTATAGCAGTTATACCTTTTGGTGATTGGATGGTCTGAAAACGGCCGGAAACGGGCACCAGACGACTCATGTTGACCAATACCTCTTCCGGCTCAAACCCCGTGAGTATGGAGGCGCCATACACCGCTGTCAGGTTGTAGGCGTTGAAGCGTCCGGTGAATTGTACTTCAACCTCTTTGCCGTTCAGGCTCAACAGTGTGCCGTCGAGTCGACTTTCGATGACTTTGCAACGGAAGTCGGCACCGGTGCGCAATGAGTAGGTGTATACCTTGGCCTTGGTGTTTTGCACCATGAATGTACCGGCTTTGTCATCAGCATTTATGAGAGCGAATGCATCGGCGTCCAGAGAGTCGAAGAAGAGCTTTTTGGCTCGCATATAGTTCTCCACCGTGCCGTGATAGTCCAAGTGGTCACGTGTGAGGTTGGAGAAGACGGCGCCGGCAAATTTCAGTCCCGCGATGCGCTGCTGCACGGCGGCATGAGAGCTCACCTCCATGAAGGCGTATGAGCACCCGGCCTCTACCATGCGAGCCAGCAGACTGTTGAGCGTCAACGGATCCGGTGTGGTGTGTGTGGTGGGGATGGCTTCGCTGTCCACATAGTTGCAGACGGTTGAGAGGAGACCGGCTTTGTATCCCTGCATACGAGCCATCTCATAGAGCAGGGTGGCGGTGGTGGTCTTGCCGTTAGTGCCGGTGACACCTACCAACTTCAGCTTGGATGAGGGGTGTCCGTACCATGCCGAGGCAAGCTGACCGAGAGCCTTGGCAGTGTCGGCCACACGTATGTATGTCACGCCGTTTTCGAAGGCTGAGGGGAGCTGTTGACACACTATGGCACCCACATGAGTGCTTGCTACCACAGGTATATATTTGTGTCCGTCGGTGGTGACACCTTTGACGGCCACAAACATTCCCTCCTTCTCGACCTTGCGGGAGTCGGAGTTGAGACTCACAATATTCTTGTCGGTGTCTCCGATGACCTCGAGCACCTCTATTTCGCGCAACAAGTGCGATAATTTCTGTATCATGGTTAACTGCTTATACTATAAGTAAGTAGCTGTTCAGAACAAACAGCTGCGAAAAGATTCAACATTATTTCCAATCGAGCCACAATGAGCACTTCTGATTGCGGCTAAGCGGTGTGCCGGCAGCCAGACTCTGTGAGGTGACATATCCGGAGCCGTTGATGCGCTCAACGGTGATACCTTTCACCTCGAGAGCATGAATGGCTGAGGCCACGTCCATGCCGGTGACGTCGGGCACGCCGGAGGAGCCGGTGTTTACCTTCATCTGCTGTGCTTGAAGGATGTTCAAGTTCTGCTTGAAATTATATGTGGCATTCCCGTTAGAGCCGTAAAGAGTGGCTGTTGAGGGTGTCTGGGAAACGGTGTATGAAGTGGTGCGCTCATCGAGCAAGCCGCGGGCGTACAGCTTCAGAGCGGTGTTGAGCATCACTTTGCCCGAGGTACGCGCTGCCGATGTGCCGATAGAGGGGCATGTGATAAGCACTATGCAGCTGTATTTCGGATTGTTGTACGGGAAGAAGCCGCAAAATGCAAATCGACGCTTCGAGGTGTCGTAGCCCTTATGTGGCACGTGCGGGTATACGGTGCCCGTCTTTCCACACAATTCTATGCGGTCATCTTGCAGAAAACGGCCGGTGCCGCGCTTGCCCCACACCACCTCATGCAGACAGTCTTTGAGCATCGAGGCATGCTCCGGGGTACACACTTGCTCGCGTATGTAACTTATTGGTATTATGGAGTCATACCCCTCCTCATCGCGCAAGGCGCGTACCAGGTGCGGGCGCACCATTTTGCCGCCGTTGGCTATGGCATTGTAGTATGCCAGAGTGTACAGGGGTGGGATGGCAGTGTTGTATCCGTATGCCTGACGAGCCAAGTCGAGGTGACGCGCAGTAAGGGTGATGTTTTTGCCATCCTTTGTCTTGTCGACGAGGTCGGGGACGTATGGTTTCATTTCATCACCGATGCCGGACTCCATGGTGTCGAAGAAGCCCATCTCGGCGAGCTGACGGCGGAAGCCTTGCGGGTCATTGGCATATTTGCGGAAGATGACACGCGCAATGCCGGTGTTGGAGGATGTCTCGATGATTTGCTTCATCGTCTTGACACCGCCGCCGGCGTGGTCTGACGTGCGCATGAAAGGGGAGCAGTCAGCCGTGTCATATTGGCTGTGGACTATGCCTTGCTCCATGGCGAGCATCAGTGAGATTGTCTTCATCACCGAGCCGGGTTCAAACGGCTGCACGGCACGGTTCATCGCCTCGATATACTTGCCGGTGACACTGTCGCGCTCAACGTTGCTGATAGCTACAATCTCGCCTGTCTTGACATCCATAAGCACTGCGGTACCCCAGTCGGCTTTTACGGTGTCACACATCGTAAGCAGTTCATCTTCAAGTATGTCTTGAATGTCGATGTCTATTGTGGTGAGTATGTCGTAGCCGCGCACCGGGGGGACATCCACCCAGTCGCCAAGACCGCTTGTGAGGGCTATTTTACGTGCTCTGCCGGGCTTGCCGTATAGTTGCGCGTCGAGAGCTTTCTCAAGGCCGGAATACCCTTTTATACGGCCCGAGAGTGAGTCTTCATTGACACGACCTATACTTCGACGCGCCATGTCACCGAAGGGGTATACGCGTACTATGTGCTCTTCCTTATATACCGGGCATCTGTAACCCCCTCCTTTGATGTCTTTGAAGAAGGGGAATTGGCGTATCTTGGCGTAGTCGTCAAGTGTGAGTTTGGTGCCTATAGTGGCAGTCGACTTGCGATCTTTCAGGTTGCTGATGTTGAACTGGGTCTTGAACAGCGCACGCCACGAGTCCGGACTGTTGGCATCAATGGGTGTCTCGGGGTTCTTGACACGCGGATAGTACACATCCAGTGAGTCGGCAAGAGAGTCGAGAGCGGCCCACTTTTTTTGGTCAAGTTTGGTGAATTTGGGGTGTCGCAGGTCTATGCGCAGGTCATATAGTGTCTCGTTGCAAGCCAGGATGTTGCCGTTGCTGCTCAATATACTTCCGCGAGTAGGGTATATGACGGATGTTTTGGCCATTTCGCGTTCGGCGCGTGCGTTCCAGAGGGGAGCCTCCACCAGTGTTGTGATGGAGAGCTTGGCTATGATGCACACACAGCCTATGATGAATAGCAGCACGATACATCCGTATCGCGCCATTATATGTTGGCGGTTGTTCAGCTTTCGTTTTGCGTTTTTATTTCGTTTTTTATCAGCCATTGTCGGTGTAGCAGTTAGTCTTTAATCTCGAGTGATGATGTAAGGTGGTTGTTGCTGATAGTCGAGGTCGAGTTTTCGCTCACGCAGCAGCTTGCGCATCTCATTCTCGCGGATGAGCGATTTGTACCTCGCTTTTTCGTTTATCTCAATGCTCTTGCTTGTGGCGAGCTGCTTCTCCAGACGTTTTATCTCCTCCATTTTTGTCTGGTTGGTGTAGCGTTGCCCTATGAGAGCGATGATGATGACGGTGGCAATGAATATGAACCATCCGTGGCGCTTGAAGAGTTCAAGGCTCACCATGCGCCCTTCGCGGAATGAACGTATCTGTCCGGAGGTTTTGGCTTGATTTCTTGTTGTTTCCTTTTTGGCAGTCATAATCAGTTAGTTGGCAGTATCTTCGTTTATGATGACGGGCGAATATTCGGCTATACGCAGGCGAGCGCTGCGGGCGCGTGGATTGCGCTCTATCTCGCTCTCTGTGGGGGCTAAGGGTTGACGACCTACGGTCTTCCACGGGCACAGATTGCGTCCGAAGAAGTCTTTCTCTATGCGTCCCTCGATGTTGCCGGAGCGCATGAAATTCTTCACCATGCGGTCTTCCAAGGAGTGGTAAGTGAGGATGACGAGTCTTCCGCCGGGGCGAAGTACTCTCTCTGTCGCTGTCAGGAAGTCGGCAAGCGCTTGCATCTCGCCGTTGACCTCGATGCGCAGTGCCTGAAATACTTGTGCCAGCTCTTTCTTTTGTTGTCTCGGATTGATGGCCGGTGTCAGTATGTCGAGCAGCTGCCCGGTAGAGTCAATGGCAGCGGAGCCGCGAGCCTTCAAGATGGCTTTGACTATCGGGCCGGGACGTTTCAGGTCACCATATGTACGCAGTATGGCGGCAAGATGTTCATCGCTGTACTCGTTGATCATTTGTCGCGCAGTGAGTGATCCGCTCCGGTTCATGCGCATGTCCAGCGGCGCGTCGGCGCGGAATGAGAAGCCCCTCTCGGCGGTATCGAAGTGGTGAAACGATACCCCCAAGTCGGCTAATATGCCGTCTACCTCCCCGACGCCGTAATATCGCATGAAGTTGGCTAAATAGCGAAAGTTGGAGTGTACGAATGTGAAGCGTGTGTCGGATATGCGGTTGGCGTATGCGTCGATGTCTTGATCAAAGCTGTACAGATGTCCCATGACATTCTCCCGGCTGCCCATAGCTTCGATAATGGCACGAGAGTGTCCACCACCACCAAATGTGGCGTCAACATAGGTACCGCCGGGTTTGATGTCAAGCCCCGCAATACATTCCGACAACATAGCCGGTATATGGTAGACGTTCTCGCTCATTATTCTTTCTGTTTTTTCACGTTATTCGACTTTGGACTTCTTACATGGTGCGTTCAATTTTCACAACTCGCCATATGTCTGTCCGTGGCCGATTTTTATGTCAATGTCCTCAAATTGGCATGTCATCTCGATCTGTCATCAAGCACCGGTGTGCAGCCTCTCTCGCCCGATTATTGCTTATTTTACTCATCAATAGGTGTTAATAAACTTATAATTAGCAAGTTGCGTGCCGCACAGACATGTGATTATCATACATATAACCACAGGTTTCGAGTGTAGCCTATTTTTCAGGCAACAAAGTTAGTCAAAAATGTAAACAGTTTACATATTGAAATCCAATTTTTTTTATCTCAAGAGCAAAAAAGTTATCTACACCCCCTTGCGCATGATAAAATTTTTGAGGCTCGGATTCTCTTCCCACATGTTTCGATTTTTTTTGTGAAAGGTGTGTGTGCCTTGCCTCTGAAATGGTTGATGTGGTTTCAAAATTTGTCGATAACCGGGCGAGAGCCGCTTGTTTTTTTATCCTCATCGGCTTAACTTTAACCTTTTCTGTGTCTAAACGACTGAATATTAGTTTAATGAGTGCTTTTAAGGTTATGCACGTTTTTTGTCCGAGAAAACTTTGAAATAATTATAATTGGGTTCATTCTTGTCAAAATAAAAAAAATTAGCTATATTTGTCGGCTTTTCAATAAGGACAACAGATTTTTACCTATGATTGAGTTTCAAACATACGATGTGGCTATGCCCGCGATTGACTTCGCTCGAGTGAGGGAGTGGATTGAGATGGTATGTCAGGAGCATGACCGCTTGCCGGCTGCACTCACTTATCAATTCTGCTCCGACGAGCATATACTCGATGTAAATCGTAAATTCCTCGGGCATGACTACTACACCGACATCATCACCTTTCCGTATTGCGAGGACAAGCACATCAGTGGTGACATACTGATCTCTCTCGATACGGTACGGACAAATGCCGATGCGGTAGGGGAGAGCTATGAGTGCGAGTTGCATCGTGTGATTATTCACGGCGTCCTCCATTTATGCGGTATTGATGACAAGGGGCCGGGCGAACGTGAAGTTATGGAAGCTCACGAAGACGCCGCTCTCGCACTTCTCGATAAATTAAACAGCCGTACTAATTGAAATATAATGCGCTTTGATTACGATATAATAGTGATAGGAGCCGGTCATGCCGGGTGTGAGGCAGCTGTAGCCGCCGCACGTCTCGGCGCATCTACATTGCTCATCACTTCTGACATGAATCGCATAGCCCAAATGTCGTGCAATCCTGCAATCGGAGGTATTGCCAAAGGTCAGATTGTCAGAGAGATAGATGCTCTCGGCGGCATGATGGGTATCGTCACTGACCTCACTGCCATACAGTTCAGGATGCTCAATCGCTCCAAAGGCCCGGCTGTGTGGAGTCCGCGTAGTCAGAGCGACCGTACACGATATATAGACGAGTGGCGGCGTATACTCGACAGCACCCCCGGATTGGAGATTTTTCAAGACATGGTGACAGAGTTGACTTTCGATATGTCAGCTCATAAGCCGCGTGTCAACGGACTTAAGACCGCCCTTGGCATCGAGTTTAAAGCTAAAAAAGTGATACTTACTGCCGGAACATTCCTAACCGGTGTGATGCACTTTGGTCGCACTCAAATACCCGGTGGACGTATCGGCGAATCAGCAAGCGTCGGTCTGACAGAACAACTTCAAGCCCTTGGCTTCACAGTAGATCGCATGAAGACCGGCACGCCTGTACGCATCGATGGTCGCAGCATAGATTACACTTTGGTGCAAGAGCAGCAAGGCGATGATATTTCTGCCCAAGAACGCGATTTTCATAAATTCTCGTTCCTGCCTCAGGTGCAGCGGCAGTTGCCGCCGCGCCCATGCTATATATGCCATACCAATCCGAAGGTGCACGAAATATTGCACTCTAATCTTGACTCATCACCACTATATAATGGCCAAATCAAGAGTATAGGCCCGCGTTACTGCCCATCCATCGAGACGAAGATTGTAACTTTTGCCGATAAGGAGAGTCATCAACTTTTCCTTGAGCCGGAAGGGGAGACGACACAAGAGTTTTATGTCAACGGGTTCTCATCATCAATGCCCTGGGATGTGCAAGTGCGCGCGCTTGAGCAGGTTCCCGCGCTTAAAAACGTGCACATTTATCGTCCGGGATATGCCATAGAATATGATTTTTTTGACCCGACACAGCTTACTCACGATTTGCAGACAAAGCTCGTTGACGGCCTCTATTTTGCCGGACAGGTAAATGGCACCACCGGCTATGAGGAAGCAGCCGGGCAAGGCTTGATGGCCGGAATTAACGCTGCACGAAGTGTCGCCGGAAAAGACCCGGTAATATTGAGCCGCGATCAAGCATATATCGGCGTGCTCATAGATGATCTCGTGATAAAAGGCGTGGATGAGCCATACCGTATGTTCACCAGTCGAGCAGAATATCGTATTTTACTGCGTCAGGATGATGCGGACATGCGCCTTACCGAACTCGGATATAATATCGGTCTTGCCACAGAGCAGAGATATCACCTGATGCTCACCAAGAAGCAACAACGCGATGACTTGATAGACTTCTGCCGAAATCTAAAGGTTAAAGCAAACCAAATAAATCCTGCCTTGCAAGATGCCGGAAAGACAACTCTCAACGGAGGAGTCAGACTTATAGACTTGCTCACACGTCCCGGAATTGATTTTAACTTCTTGACCCCATACTTGCCACACTTGCAAAAATACCTCAATAAGATTGAGCAAGACAGGAGAGAGGAGATAATTGAGGCAGCTGAGATATTGATTAAGTACCAAGGATATATTGAACGCGAAAGGTTACAAGCAGATAAAATTAAGAGACTGGAGTACGTCCGTCTGCCTGAAGATTATGACTACAATGCCATAACTTCACTAAGTACTGAAGCTCGACAAAAGCTGTCGCGTATACGTCCGGCCACCATGGCGCAAGCCTCACGAATACCCGGCGTGTCACCGGCAGACATCTCAATTTTGCTGCTTCTGCTCAATCGCTAATCGCGCATTAATAAACGGATTACACGGAATTTGTTCCACGTGGAACAAATTCCTTAACTCGCCCGGGTGCATGTTATCCCGGCTAATCAGGATAAATACTTGTAACAATAAATCCATACAACTATGAACCTTGAAGAACTGAAAGGCTACATTAGAGACATTCCTGATTTCCCCTCCAAGGGAATAATGTTTCGTGACCTCACAACTATGATTAAGAACGGCGAGGCTCTCCACACGGCAAGCCGTGCCTTGTATGACCTTTACAAAGATAAAGGTGTAACCAAAGTCGTCGGTATCGAAAGCCGCGGCTTTATATGCGGCTCTATCCTCGCATATGAGTTGGGGTGCGGTTTCGTGCCGGCTCGCAAGCCCGGCAAGCTCCCCGCTGTCACCATCAAAAAATCGTATGCCAAAGAGTATGGCGTCGATATGATTGAGTTGCACTCTGATGCTATCAATGAGAATGATGTTGTCGTGCTGCATGATGACTTGCTCGCCACCGGCGGCACCATGAAGGCTTGCTATGAGTTGGTAAAAAGCCTTAACCCTCGCAAAATCTACATCAACTTCGTAGTGGAGCTCACTGCACTGAAGGGTCGCGAAATCCTTCCGGATGATTGCGAAATAACTTCTCTGTTGAAGTATTAACCTCGGTAGGAACTTACCTTTATTAATTGTGCTTTCCACGGCTTGTGGCACAAAATATGTGTGTCCATAAGTCGTGGAGGCACGTATCAATTTCGCATCATCAATTTTATGATTTCATCGTTGAAAAGTTATGTCTGAAAAAATTAAACATAAATCTAAGAGAATAGGGGAGTTCTCGGTACCGGTGGTCGGCAACATCGAGGATAAAACTCCTCCCCTCATCGATGAAATCACAACTTCCGACACTCACAATGTATCAAAGAAGGGTGATAATCCATCCGACACACTGCTCGATAAATCTGATGACGCAGCCGTGCAGGCCGGCCGTCAGATAGAGCATGGTGTCAGCGTACCTCTCGAAATCTCTCAAAAGCGTACTCGCGAAGATATATTTTACAACCGCCCCGGCGAAATCTTGCGCGAAAAGATTCTTGCCCTCCCCGATGAACCGGGTGTGTATATGTATCTCAACAAGGATGGTAAAGTCATATATGTGGGTAAGGCAAAACGACTTAAACGCCGTGTCTCCTCATACTTCAATCGCCGTCACGACTCGATGAAAACGAACCTTTTGGTTCGTAGCATCGCCGACTTGCGCTTCGTCGAAGTACCCACCGAGGAAGATGCATTGCACCTTGAAGATGCAATGATCAAGGAGTACCAACCACACTATAATGTACTGCTCAAAGATGACAAATCATATCCGTGGATTGTCATAACAAATGAACCCTACCCTCGAGTCTTTCTTACACGCGACAAAGGAGAAGTAAAAGGTCGTCACTATGGACCATACGCCAATGTAAGCAGCGCAAAAACCGTGCTCGAACTCATTCGCGAGGTGTATCCCATACGCAGTTGTCACCATTTCATCGACCAAAACTTCATCGACAGAGGCAAGGTGCGACTATGCCTCGATTATCATATTAAAAAATGTGGCGGTTGTTGCTTAGGCTTGATCTCTACTGAAGAGTATGGCAAATACATCACCCAGATACGAAAGATACTCAATGGTGAGACTGCCTCTTTGCTCCGATATCTTCGCGATGAAATGGAGATTTTGAGCGCAAAATGGAAGTTTGAAGAAGCCCAAGAGCTAAAACGTCGGTATGAGTTGGTAGAGAAATATCAAGCCAAATGCACCATCGTGCCGCCCGATGAACACGAATATGATGTCTTCGCATACGATGAAAACGACAAATCAGCCTTTGTCAATTATATGCACATACGCCACGGTGCAGTCGTAAAGAGCTTGACCCTCGAATACCGTAAGCGTATGGATGAGACACGTGAGCAACTGCTGACCATGGCCATAGGTGAGATTGAACGCCGATTTGAGGCAAAAATGACCGAAGTAATCGTGCCTTTTGAGCCGGATATGCAGTTTGATGGTATTGTGTTCAACATTCCCCAGAGGGGAGATAAGAAGAAGTTGCTTGATGTGGGCCAGAAAAACGTCACGCGCTTCCGTCTCGACAAGGAGAAAGAGGCCGATAAGCGCGACCCGGAACAAGCCGTCACACGCCTCATGGCACGTATGAAGGCGGACTTCCGCCTAAGTGAGGAACCGCGACATATTGAATGTTTCGACAACTCAAATATTCAAGGCTCCAATCCGGTGGCAAGTTGCGTGGTGTTCCGTAATGGCAAACCCTCGCGCCGCGATTACAGACATTTTACTATCAAAACCGTAGTAGGTGCCGATGACTTCGCATCCATGAAAGAAGTGCTCCATCGGCGATACACACGTCTGATGGCTGAAGGAGAGGAACTGCCTCAACTCGTGGTGGTCGATGGCGGCAAGGGACAGCTGAATGCTGCCGTCGAAGCATTCGATGAAATGGGCATTAGAGGCAAAGTGGCACTTATCGGCATAGCAAAACGCCTTGAAGAGATATACTTCCCCGGCGACCAAATACCTCTGTATATCGACAAGAAAAGTGAAAGTCTGAGGGTAGTGCAGCACCTGCGCGATGAAGCGCACAGATTTGGTATCACATTTCACCGTGACAGGCGTTCCAAGGGTCAGGTAGCCTCCGTGCTTGACACAATCAAAGGTATAGGCCCGGCGACCATCACAACCCTCATCAAACACTTCAAGAGCGTCAAGAGACTGCGTCAAGTCCCCGAAGACGAGATAGCCAAGGTTATAGGCCCTTCCAAGGCTCGCCTGATTAAAGAAGCCCTCGGCACAACCACCGAATAAAACTCACCCTCTCCAATTGAAACGACCGATAATCATACCTGTGAGCAAAAATAATATCGACTGACGAAACAGACTAATGCGATGAATGAGAAGTTGAGAGGGATTGTGCTGAACACTGTGAGACATTCTGACCGGGCATCTGTGGTGAACGTGTATACTCAGACACTCGGCCGGCTGGCTCTTTTGGTGAATGTCGGCACCGGGAAGTCGGCACGTCGACTGTCATCTCTCGTCATGCCCTTGGCGCAAATCGAGTTTGAGTGTACTCTCGGCACCGGCAAGGAATTGCTCCGTCCGCGCGGCCTCGCTTTCAGTAACACCTATCGGAGCATATACTTTTCTCCGCCGAAGAATGCTTTGGCATTTTTCATAGCCGAATTCCTCACCAAGCTGTTGCGGCAGTCAGATGCAGACCATGCCCTGTTTAGCTATATTACGCACAGCCTGATAGCGCTCGACATGCTTCCGGACCGCCATGTCGCCAACTTTCATATCGTGTTCCTCACCGGCTTGGCCTCATTCATGGGTATCGCGCCCGACACTGACAGCTATACTTCCGGGGCGCTCTTTGACATGCGTGCCGGCACATACGCCACCCTGCTCCCCGGCCACAATGACATCCTCATGGGTGATACGGCACGTATACCATTGATACTCAGACGACTGAACTATGCCAACATGCATCATCTGAAGCTCACACGTCTGCAACGCTCCGACATGCTCGACGGCCTGTTGCGATATTGGACATTACATTTCCCCGGCCTGTCAAACCTTAACTCCCCGGAGATACTCTCGTCCTTATTTATGTAACACACTAATAATCAACAAAATAGCGTAATTATTCTTTCATAAATAATATTTTTACCCCCCTCGCGCGTTATATATCTATAGTGCTGTCTCAAACTACGGCACTCAAAAATACGATAATATCACCCTTGTATATGGCAACACAGACACGCGGCAAGCGCATTAAGAAGTCAGAATTAGCATCACGCATACTTGCTTTCCTCCAGAAAGAGGAGAAGCAGGCATTCAACTATAAGCAGATAGCATTCGGAGTGGATGCCACATCACCGGCGGCTCGTATGGACATCATTAATGTCCTCGACGAACTGTCCGCTGCCGGTGAAATTACCGAAATCTCCCTCGGCAGATACAAAGCAAAGACAGTGCGCGGCAATGAGAGTGTCGGCACATTTGTACGTCGCTCCAACGGCAAGAATGCCGTCATAATAGATGACGAACCCATCATGGTGGCCGAGCGCAACTCCATGCACGCCCTCAATGGCGACAAAGTTCGTGTAGTCATCTCAGCAGCTCGCAAAGGGCAGGACCCCGAGGCCAAGGTGGTGGAGATAGTTGAAGAGAAAGACCAGGTATTCATCGGCACACTCAAGGTAGACGGCAACTATGCCGCCCTTGTCACCGACTCAAAATTCCTTGCCGCCGACATCATCATACCGCGCGGTAAGCTCAAGGGAGGCAAAGATGGCGACAAAGCCATTGCACGCATATCCCGGTGGAACGACGATGAGATGAACCCACGCGGCGAGATAGTCGATATATTAGGTCGCAAAGGTGAGAACAACGCCGAGATGCACGCAATCCTCGCCGAGTTCGGACTGCCGTACCGCTACCCGGCTAATGTCGAGAAGGCTGCTGACAAGATAGATGCGGGCATTACACCCGAGGAGGTGAGCAAGCGCGAAGACTTCCGCGGTGTCACCACATTCACTATCGACCCCAAAGATGCCAAAGACTTTGACGATGCACTCTCCATACGTCGGCTGGCTAACGGCAACATTGAGGTGGGAGTGCACATAGCCGACGTCACCCATTACGTCCGTCCCGGCTCCATTATCGAAAAGGAGGCACAACACCGCGCCACGTCCGTCTACTTGGTAGACCGCACCATCCCCATGCTCCCCGAGCATCTGAGCAACGGCATATGTTCGCTCCGTCCGGGTGAGGAGAAACTCACCTTCTCAGCTATCTTTGAGCTTGACTCTGACGCCAACGTGCTCAACTCGCGCATAGGGCGTACCGTCATGCTCTCCGACCGCCGATTTACGTATGAAGAAGCTCAGGAGCGCATCGAGACCGGCAACGGCGACTATGCAAAAGAACTCGCCATACTCAACGAGCTGGCCAAAAAACTCCGCGCCAAGAGATTTGAAGACGGCGCTGTGGACTTCGAGCGCTCAGAAGTGCGCTTCGATATTGACGAAACCGGCAAGCCGATTAATGTCTACTTCAAAGAGTCAAAAGACTCAAACAAGCTCATCGAAGAATTCATGCTGCTCGCCAACCGCACTGTAGCCGAATATATCGGTAAGGAGACGGTGCGCCGTCAGAACAAAAAAGCCGTCAAACCCAAAGCTTTCGTCTACCGCGTGCACGACCTTCCCGATGAGGAGAAACTCGCCAACCTCGCCCTGATAGCCTCACGCTTCGGCTACAAAGTGAAGTCTGACGGCAGCCCGAGAGCAGTCAACAAGTCTATCAACAAGCTCATGCACGACATCAAAGGCAAAGGAGAAGAAAACCTCCTCGCCTTGCTCGCCATCCGCTCCATGGCCAAAGCCGTGTATACCGCCACCAACATCGGCCACTACGGACTGGCATTTGACTATTACACGCACTTCACCTCCCCCATACGCCGTTATCCCGACATGATGGTGCATCGCCTGTTGGCACGATACCTCGCCGGTGGCCGTACCGTCGATGTGCAGAAGCTCGAAGATATGTGCAAACACTCCTCAGAGATGGAGCAACTCGCCGCTAATGCCGAACGCGCCTCGATTAAATACAAACAGGTGGAATACATGCAAGAACGTCTTGGAGAGGTATATTCAGGCACCATCTCCGGTGTCACCGAATGGGGGTTATATGTCGAGCTGGATGAGAATATGTGCGAAGGACTCGTTCCTGTCCGCGACCTTGCCGACGACTACTATGATTATGACGAAAAGAACTACTGCCTTGTAGGCCGACGTCATCACAACAAGTATACCCTCGGCGATAAAGTGAAGGTGCAAGTGACACGTGCCGACTTGGAACGCAAACAGCTCGACTTCGCCTTGCTGAGTGATGACGGTCAACCCTTGCGACCACGTCAAGAAGCCGCGAGAGGCAATTCCGGCGGCCGTAAAGGCAAAGGAGGGCGCAAAGGCAACTATCACCCCACCGCCGCACCACATGGCTCTAAAACGCGCCGAAAAACGCGCAAGTAACCCCACATGGTCAAAATATCAATGGCACACCTCCATCCGGGTGCGCCATTTTTTTTATTGTCCTGATTCAGAGTTCCGCATCATTCTCGCATAGAGGATTTACACAAAAAATTTTTGAACTTTTTTAACATGCGTAGTGTTTAGTTGTTACAATCAATTAATGTACATACTATGAAAAAGATTTTACTCAGTGTGGCCATGCTTGCCGCCCTCGCAGTCCCGATGACTGCCTCAGCACAAAAGGCTGAAATTCAGCTCAACTATGGTGGATTCACACAGATGGATGCCACAGATATGCACGACGGATGGTCAGGCGTCAACAACGCGTGGGGTGCCGTCACAGCCGGTGTAAACTTCAGAGTGGCGCCAAAATTCTGGATTGGCCCCTCATACTCATTCTCATCTGCCACAACCAAAGGCGGCAGTCAGCACAGCAACATTGCATACCATGTGATTATGCTCAACGCTCGCTACGAGTACTGGCGCAACAGTATCGTCAAGCTGTACGCACATGTCGGGTTAGGTGCTGACATCAGCTACCTGCAGCCCAAATATGGCGATAACTACTCCAAAGGATACTTCGCATTCCAAGTATCGCCTTTAGGAGCACAGGTAGACCTTAGCCGCAATGCTGCCATCTTCGGCGAATTGGGCTTCGGTGCACAAGGTCTCGCACAGGTAGGCTTCCGCTTCGGCCTCTAAGTAACACCACATACTAATACTAAGGGAGTACCAAATCGGCGAATTTGGTACTCCCTTGATTCTGTAATACAATTGATGACACCGGATTTATGGGCTGAAAGATTTGTTAATCAATATGTTAATTCTATATAGCAAATAATATCACCCCAGGCTTAAATGTTAAAAAATGTTAACCATGTAAAAATGACACAAAATAATTTGTGTAGTTTTGACATTTATTGTAATTTTGCATCGTGAAACAGCAAGAACTGAAATATCATTACAAATATCCGCACCCGGCATTAACCGCTGACTGTGTGATTTTCGGCTTTGACGGCTTCAGTCTCAAAGTGCTCCTCATAGAGCGCGGTCTTGAGCCTTACCTCGGCTCGTGGGCACTCCCCGGAGGATTTATGAAGATGGACGAGACCATCGAGCAATGTGCCGCGCGTGAACTGGCCGAGGAGACGGGTCTTAAAAACATCTTCCTTGAGCAATTCAAGGTGTTCAGCTCTGTGAAACGTGACCCGCGCGAAAGGGTAGTCACCGTGGTGTTTATTGCCCTTGTACGTCCCGAACTATATGAGTTGGTAGCCGGCGACGATGCTGCTGACGCTCGCTGGTTCGACATCGAATTTTTGCCACCTATGGCTTTCGACCATGCCTCGATAATAGCTCAGGCTCGCGAACACCTTACCGATGTGTTAAAGACTAAGCCGATTGCATTCGAGCTTCTCAACAAGACTTTCTCTCTCAACGACTTGCAGAATGTATACGAGGCCATAACCGGCAAGAACTTCGACCGCCGCAATTTTCATCGCAAGGCACTCAAAAGCGGCTTGATAGAGGAAGTCAATGTCTGCGATGACGCCAAAACATGTCTGCCGGACGTAAATTGTACAATGCCGACTCACTCAAATGATGAATACGAATGTTGCTCAACTATGCCTGACAGTGTTCCCCTCGGTAAACAACGCAACGCGTCAGCTCGTCCGGGCCGACCCGGCAAAATATTCACCCTGATCAAGAACAGACTGACCAAAAAGGATGAAGACAACAATGACGAAGCATCTGTCAAGGATATCTTCAACTACTGACAAAACAAAACATAAAAATTAAATCAAAATAACTTAAACTACTGAAATTATGGAAACTAAGACTGCCAAAACAACAATGTTCAACCTCATTATTCTTGATGAAAGCGGCTCAATGTTGCCCATGAAGTCGGCCACACTCTCCGGCTGCAACGAGCTGATCAACGTAATAAAGAGCACGGACCAAGCGTCCGGCGACAATGTGCGCAGCCTGGTGTCAATTTACGCATTCCAAGGCCAAGGCTCAAAGCCCTCGCGCTATCTGCTGAAGAATGCCGCCCCGGCAAACGTCAACCATATCAACGAGGACGAATACACCCCCTGGGGCTCAACACCGCTGCTCGATGCCGTAGGCTCAACGCTCAGCGAGCTTCAGGCCGTCAGTCAGACACACGAGGATGCTACCGGCACAATAACCATCATGACAGACGGCTACGAGAACGCCTCTACACAGTACACATGGCAGAAGGTAGCCACACTCATCTCATGGTTCAAGGAGATGGGGTGGACAGTCAACCTCATCGGTGCCAATGTAGACGTAGTAGAGATGGCCAAACAAATGTCAATCAATGTTGAGAATGCTCAAACATACAGGCAGACCGACACCGAGACGCGTAAAATGTGGCATAACTTCAACGCCAATATCGAGGAGCGTTACCGCGAAGAAGAATGCTACTGTGCCATGTCCGAACCGGAGCGCGTGGAAGCGCGTAAAAAGGCCTCTAAGGGCTTCTTTAAAAAGCGTTGATACTCCCCGCTGACAGGGGTCTTACATCCCGCCAAACAAGACTGTAACCTGACAAGACAACTCGACTTGGATAAACAAGACAATACTACTTAAACTGCAATAAAAATACACTTGAACTGCCACGGCTGCGAGTCACCTCGCAGCCGTCCGTTTTATGCAGTTTGCGGATGTCGCGGATTATCGCTAACTTTGTAGCTTGAACAGTACCTAATCAGAATGTCAGAAAAACTGCAATATA
>N._stephensi_709_foregut__coassemble_201_pt1 | contig 24807 bp, 19 predicted proteins | sample N__stephensi_709_foregut__metabat2_high_PE_009 | metagenome-assembled genome bin N | reverse complement strand
AGCAGCCAAGGCGCGGCTCGAGAAGAAGTATGGTGTGGAATAATATTCAGCCAGCAAGGAGGCTTCCGAGTCTGTAACCACGGGCGGCAACTGTCGCAAGTCGCCTATGAGCAATAGCTGCACACCGCCAAAGGGGAGTGTCGGATTGCGCAAACGCCTCAACACATCATCTACAGCATCCAACAGGTCGGCACGCACCATACTCACCTCATCTATCACCAAGACATCCATGTAGCGTATCAGCTTGAGTTTACGCTTGCTGAACTTGAATGGCTTCCGCTCCTTACCCGGCAAGAACATACAGAAGTCGAGCTGAAAGAGCGAATGGAGCGTCACACCCCCGGCATTAATCGCCGCAATACCGGTAGGAGCTGCGACAACGATTTGTTTATGCGTACGCCGCATCAGTTCGCGCAAGAAAGTGGTCTTACCCGTCCCGGCGCGCCCGGTGAGGAACAGATTGGTGTCCGTGCTCTCTATGACGCGAAAGGCGAGTTCGAAGTCAGTATTTGTCTGTATGGCCATAAATGAATAGGGTGTCTGTTCAATTTCGTCACAAAATTACTCATAATTTGTTTGCCATACAAATTCACAAATCAAAATTTGGCAAAATGCGGTCGACTCTTTAACCTATATTATTGCAACAAACCAAGAATATTACTAACTTTGTGGCCGCGATGACAGATTTACAACCTATAATAACTGATGATAAAAGGCCGCTTATCATAGCCGGTCCGTGCAGTGCCGAGAGCGAACAACAGGTGCTTCGCACCGCTCGTGAACTGTCCGAAGCGGGTGTCAAGATATTCCGCGCCGGCATATGGAAGCCGCGCACGCGCCCCGGTGACTTTGAGGGTGTGGGTGCCGTCGGCCTGCCCTGGCTGGCTGCCGTCAAAGAGCAGACCGGTATGCTGACAGCTACGGAGATTGCCAACAGATATCACGCTGATTGTGCCATAAATGCCGGCGTGGACATCTTGTGGATTGGCGCACGTACATCGGCCAACCCCTTCGCCATGCAAGAGATTGCCGATGTCATAGCCGAGCGACAATATTCCGGGCCGGTGTTGGTTAAGAACCCGGTAAACCCCGATTTGGAGCTATGGATTGGTGCCATGCAACGCCTCTATAATGCCGGTGTGCGCCGACTGGGAGCCATACATCGCGGCTTCTCTCTCTATGGTGAGCATCTGTATCGCAACCCTCCGCAATGGCGCATCCCGCTGGATTTGAGACGGCGTTACCCCCGGCTGCCGGTCATCTGTGACCCCAGCCATATAGGAGGCAAAAGAGAGCTTATTCAGCCCCTGTGTCAGCAAGCATTGGACATGGGGTTTGACGGCCTGATCATCGAGAGTCATTGTGACCCCGATTGTGCGTGGAGCGACAAGGCACAACAAGTGACACCTGCAGAGCTGAAGCTCATCCTCGGCCGCCTTGTCATACGCGATGCCAACGGCTCTACCGAGAATATGGAGACATTGCGCTCTGAGATTGACCGCATTGACAATGAGCTGCTCGAGGTGCTCGCAAAGCGCATGGAAGTGTGTCGCGAGATAGGCCGTTACAAGAAGGAGCATGGTATACCCGTGGTGCAGACAGACCGCTACGGAGACATGCTGAGCAGCCGTATGCAGTCAGCCCCGGACTTGCACATGAGTCCCGAATTTATGCGCACCATCTTCTCTGCCGTCCACGAAGAGTCTGTCAGACAACAAGTCGACATACTCAACAAGGACTGACTACGCAATCGCCTGCTGTTTTTTGCCGAAAATACGATTGACTATTACTGCTATGGAGCCGTCGCCGGTGACGTTACAAGCAGTACCGAAGCTGTCCATAGCGATATACAAGGCTATCATCAGAGCATTGTCCGCTTCAGTAAAGCCAAGCATGGAGCTCAACAAGCCCAATGAGGCCATAATAGAACCGCCCGGCACTCCCGGCGCCGCAATAATCGTAATGCCCAACATGGCGATAAAGCCCATGAACATCGGGAAGTCATACGGCATATGATGCAGTATCATAAGAGCCAATGCACACGCCACTATCTTGAGCGTACTGCCCGACATGTGTATGGTGGCACACAAAGGGATGACAAACCCGGCTATACCCTTATTCACTCCCATGGCGATAGTCTGGCGCAGCGTCACCGGGATGGTTGCCGCACTCGACTGTGTACCCAACGCGGTGAAGTAGGCCGGCATCATGGTCCACAACATCTTGAAGGGGTTACGCTGCCCCTTTCTGCGCGATACAAGTGCCGCAACACAATACTGGAACACCAGGTAGAAGACGTGTATGCCGAAGATTACCGCAATGATTTTGGCAAATGTCCCCAACACTGTCCCCACCTGACCTACAACGGTCATATTCAAGAAGATACCGAATATGTACAAAGGCAATAACGGCACTATCACTTTGCGTATTACGAGCGACACTATCTCGCGTAACTGCTCCAGCCAGTCGCGCATCGTGCCGGGTGTAATCATAGCCGTTCCCAGACCCAAAACGAATGCGAGCACCAGGGCTGTCATCACTGTCATGAGCGGTGGCATCTCCACTGTGAAGTAGGGTGTACACTCTGTGGGGGCACCACCTCCGTCAGCAAGGTACGCATCCGGACTAATCATTGACGGGAAGAAGGTGTCGCTCACAAAGAATGAGGTCACTCCGGCAAGCAATGTGAAGCCATATGCAAGCAGTGCCGTCACCAGCAACATCTTGCCGGCACTTCGCCCTATCTCCGCTATCGCCGGCGCCACAAAACCCAAGATAATCAATGGTATACAGAAGCCGAGAAACTGGCTGAAAATCGCATTGAATGTCGCAAAGACACGCGCTCCCCACACCGGGATAATAAACCCGACTCCTACTCCGGCTGCAATGGCCAAAATAATCCATCCGAGCAACCCCATACGGAATCCTTTCTTTTTGGTCCCCTCTTGCGAGGTCTGTGTCGCTTCACGACTTGTCACTTCATCATTATTTTTCATGGTTCATGGTTTTAGTCTACATTAGCTCCTACTCACGGCTCATATTTTTATAACGCAAAATCGCCCCGAAAAGTTAGTGCTTTCGGCAAATTTCGGCAAACAAAAACACTTTCTTCTAAAAAATCGCGCTGCAAACCGCTATAAATTCAGATTGCAATAAGCATAATTCAGAAATAATTTGTAATTTTGCACTTTAATAACGCGCGAGGGAATATCTCAACTTCAATGCATAATCTGAGGGGGGCTGACTGACGGCAGTTACGTCCGGCACCACCCAAAGGAAAATCTATCGCCGTTACCAATTCTGAAAGATAAGATAAGACAATACAAAATGAAGACTAATGTAGCAGTTTTCTTTGGTGGCCGTTCAGTGGAGCATGAGATTTCAGTAATTTCTGCTCTGCAGGCTATCAATGCCATGAATACGGACAAGTACAATGTCATACCGGTGTATATCTCCAAGCAAGGTCGTTGGTATACCGGCGCACCATTGCTCGAGATACGCAATTATCGCGACATGAAGGGGCTTACAGACTCATGCACCGAGGTGTTCATGCGTCCCGAATATGGCGACTTCAACCTGTACAAAGCCGGCGGCAGCATGTTCTCCAAGAAGCAGCCGGTAGTGGCTGAACTCCACGTCGTGTTGCCCGTGCTCCACGGCACTAACGGCGAGGACGGCATCTTCGAGGGATTGTTGGAGACAATCGGTATACCCTTTGCCGGTTGCAACACCCTGTCATCAGCCAACGGCATGGATAAAATCACCATGAAGATGATTCTGCGCGAATGTGGCGTGCCCGTGGTGGACTATGTGTGGTTCACCGACAAGCAATGGTTCACCCAAAAGGATGCCCTGATAGAGAGCATTGAGAGCAAGTTGGGCTACCCCGTCATTGTCAAGCCGGCCAATCTGGGCAGCTCCGTAGGTATCGGCAAGGCTGCTGACCGCGAAGAACTGATAGCCAAGATTGACAATGCCGAGAAGTTCTCTCAGCGCATCATCGTGGAGCACATGATTAAGCAACTCAAAGAGATTAACTGCTCCGTCTTGGGCGACGCCGATGAGCACCAAAGCAGTGTATGCGAAGAGCCCATCAAGACCGGCGACTTCCTCTCTTATGAGGATAAATATATGGGAGGCACCAAGGGTGCCAAAGGTATGCAGAACTCCGACAAGCGCATCCCGGCAGACCTGCCCAAGGAGGTGAGCGAGGAGATACAACGCATTGCCGGCGAGACATTCCGCGTACTCTCATGCCATGGCGTGAGCCGTGTGGACGTCATGATAGACGAGGCCGACGGCAAGATTTATGTCAACGAAATCAACACCATCCCCGGCTCCCTGAGCTTCTACTTGTGGGAGGCCTCCGGCATCAAGTTTACAGAGTTGATGGACAAGCTGGTACAATTAGCTCTTAAGCGCGACCGCGAGGTGCGTCGCAAGACATTCACTTACGACTCCAACATCTTCGCCTTAGGCGGCGGCGTCAAAGGTGCGAAAGGCGCAAAAGGTGCAAAATTTTAACCCCTTAAGATTATGAACTTCAAAGAATATAACGGACAGTTGTCGCTGTCAGACATCAACAAGCAGATGCTGGAGCTATGGGACAAGAACTCCCTGTTTGAGGCCAGCATGACAGAGAGAGAGGGTTGTCCCTCATTCGTCTTCTACGAGGGACCGCCGAGTGCCAACGGTATGCCCGGCATACATCACGTCATGGCGCGTACCATTAAGGACATCTTCTGCCGCTATAAGACCATGAAGGGCTTCCACGTCAAGCGCAAAGCCGGCTGGGACACACACGGCCTGCCCGTGGAGCTCGGTGTGGAAAAGAACCTCGGCATTACCAAAGAGGATATCGGCAAGAAGATTTCCGTCGACGAGTACAATGCCGCTTGCCGTCGCGAGGTGATGAAGTACACCAAAGAGTGGACCGACCTCACTCACAAGATGGGCTACTGGGTAGACCTCAACAACCCGTATATCACTTACGATCAGAAGTATATGGAGACACTGTGGTGGCTCCTCAAGCAATTATACGACAAAGGCTACCTCTATAAGGGGTACACCATACAGCCATACAGCCCGGCTGCCGGCACCGGCCTGAGTTCGCACGAGCTCAACCAGCCCGGCTGCTATCGCGACGTCAAGGACACCACCGCCACAGTGATGTTCAAGATATGCGAGCCTAAAGAGGGAATGACCGGATGGGGGCAGCCCTGCTTCATAGCATGGACCACCACCCCGTGGACACTCCCCTCCAACACCGCATTGTGTATCGGTCCTCGCTTCAAGTATGTCGCCGTGCGCACATTCAACCCCTACTCCGGCGAGAAAATCACCGTCGTTTTGGCCAAAGACTGTATGCACACATACTTCAAAGCTGAAGGTGAGCAGGCTTCTATGGAAGACTATAAGCAAGGCGACAAAATCATCCCTTGGCGTATAGCCGCCGAGTATGACGCCACCGAACTGCTCGGCATGAAGTATCAGCAACTCATGCCCTGGGTGACTCCGCTGGAGAAGGTGAACGACATAGCTGCACCCTTCGTCAAAGAGGCTGCCGAGAAGCACCCGGAGAACATCTTCAATGTGGGTGCTGACAAGTTCATCACCATGCAAGAAGAGGCCTTTCGCATCATTCCCGGCGATTACGTCACGGTAGAGGATGGTACCGGTATAGTACATATAGCTCCCACCTTCGGTGCCGATGACGCCAAGGTGGCCAAAGCTGCCGGCATACCCTCACTGTTCATGGTCAACAAGCGCGGCGAGACTCGCCCCATGGTGGACTTGCAAGGCAAGTATTATACCCTCGACGAGTGCGCTCCCGAGTTTGTGGAGAAGTGCGTCAATGTGCCGGCATACAGCAAGCACGCCGGTGACTTCGTCAAGAATGCCTATGACCCGCAGTTCAACCCGGCCGGCAAGTATGATGAAAAGGCAGCCGCCAAGGCTGAAGACCTCAACATAGTGCTCTGCATGGAGATGAAGCAAGCCGGCGAGGCATTCAAGATTGAAAAGCATGTGCACAACTATCCGCACTGCTGGCGCACCGACAAGCCGGTATTGTACTATCCGCTCGACTCATGGTTCATCCGCACTACAGCAAGCCGCGAACGCCTCATGGAGCTGAACGAAACCATCAAGTGGAAACCGGCCTCAACCGGCTCCGGCCGCTTCGGCAAATGGCTCGAAAACCTTCAGGACTGGAACCTCTCTCGCTCACGCTACTGGGGTACTCCACTGCCTATATGGCGCTCTGAAGACGGCAAGGAAGAAATATGTATAGGCTCATACGCCGAGCTTTACGACGAAATCGAAAAGGCCGTTGCTGCCGGTGTGATGGCCGAAAACCCGATGAAGAAGGCCGGATTTGTGCCGGGCGACATGAGCCGCGAGAACTATGACAAAATTGACATGCATCGTCCGTATGTCGATGAGATAACCCTCGTAAGCCCATCAGGCCGCCCCATGAAGCGCGAGCTTGACCTCATTGACGTATGGTTCGACTCCGGCGCCATGCCCTACGCTCAGATACATTATCCGTTTGAGAACAAGGAGGCATTCGACAATCGAGAGGTATACCCGGCAGACTTCATTGCCGAGGGTGTGGATCAGACACGCGGATGGTTCTTCACTCTGCACGCCATCGCCGGCATGGTGTTCGACACCATAAGCTATAAAGCCGTAATATCCAATGGATTGGTACTCGACAAGAACGGCAATAAGATGTCCAAACGTTTGGGCAATGCCGTAGACCCCTTCTCCAACATCGAGAAGTATGGCTCTGACCCGGTGCGCTGGTACATGATAGAGAACTCTCAGCCGTGGGACAACCTGAAGTACGACGAGGCCGGGGTGAAAGAGGTGGCCGGCAAGCTCTTCGGCACACTCTATAACACATATAAGTTCTTCGCCCTATACGCCAATGTCGACGGGTTCACAGGCCGTGAGCCGCAAGTACCCTTGGCAGAACGTCCGCGCATTGACCGCTGGGTGCTCTCACTGCTCAACACGCTGATTAAGGAGGTGGACGAAGCACTTGACGACTACGAACCCACACGTGCCGCACGTGCCATAGCCGAGTTTGTCGGTGACAACCTCTCCAACTGGTATGTACGTCTCAACCGCAAGCGCTTCTGGGCCGGTGAGATGACCACAGACAAGCTGTCTGCCTATCAGACACTCTACACATGTCTGTGCACTTTGGCCAAGCTGATGGCTCCCATAGCACCCTTCTACGCCGACCGTCTGTACTCCGATCTCACTGCCGGACAAGACGAATACAACACCGTGCATCTGGCACTCTTCCCGGAGTATGACCCGGCATTGGTAGACAGCGACTTGGAGCAACAAATGCGTCTTGCACAAGATATCACCAGCGCCGTGCTCGCACTGCGTCGCAAGGTGAACATCAAGGTGCGTCAGCCGCTGCAGACACTGCTTGTACCCGTCAGCTCAGACGCTCAAAAAGCGCAAGTGGAAGCGATGGCAGACCTCATCAAGGGTGAGGTGAACATCAAGGAGCTGAAGATTGTAGCCGGCGAAGACAGCGGCCTTGTCAAGCGCGTCAAAGCGGACTTCAAGAAGCTCGGTCCTCGCTTCGGCAAAATCATGAAGCAACTCGGTGCAGCCATCAAGGAGATGAGTCAGCAACAAATAGCAGAGCTGGAGCGCGAGGGCAAATTCACATTTGCCGACCTCGAGGGAGCACCGGTCATCACCCTTGACGATGTCGAGGTGTTGGCTGAAGATATCCCCGGATGGTCCGTAGGCACTGCCGGCGACCTCACGGTCGCCCTCGATGTCACCGTCACCCCCACCCTTAAGAATGAGGGTGTGGCACGCGAACTCATCAACCGCATACAGAACATCCGCAAGGCTTCAGACTTCGACATCACCGACAAGGTGAAAGTACTCATCGAGCATAACCCGGTGACCGACGCCGCCTTGACTGACTTTGCCGACTACATAGCCGGACAAGTGCTCGCCGACTCTATCGAAGCGGTGGACAACGCCGGCGACAATGCCCAAGAACTCGAACTGGATGACGTAAAAGTCAATGTCAGTGTCACACGTGTGTAAACAATTTGATGTCTGTCTCTGTTATAAGAAGAAAGAATTTGATGGAGACAGACATCTCCAATATTGTTTAACTCGGGAGCAGTCACCCCGGCGACTGCTTCACTATATCTAACACAATTATGGCAGACACTACAGTAAGATATTCAGATCAAGAACTGGAAGAATTTCGCGCAATTGTACAGGCCAAGCTTGACAAAGCCACCAAGGAGTATGAAGACCTGCGGTCATTGGTAGTGAACGATGCAGACAACAGCGATGCGGACACCGCCCCCACTTTTAAAGCTCTTGAAGAGGGTGCCAACACATTAGGCAAGGAAGAGGCAGTACGTTTGGCACGCCGTCAGGCAGACTTCATCACCAAACTTAAAGGAGCTCTTGTACGCATAGATAACAAAACCTATGGGATATGCCGCGTCACCGGCAAGCTGATTCCCAAGGAGCGTCTTAGAGCTGTCCCCCACGCTACCCTCTCTATGGAGGCCAAGCAATAACCACTCTATGACACAATACGGACGCGCTCTTGCGCGTCCCTGTTGTGTACACGGAGTCTTGACTCCTCACATACCACACAATCCATAAAATAACCTAATGAAGAATCACAAAGGCATTCTCGCCCTGGCTATTATCATCTCTCTGCTGCTGATTGACCAGATAGTCAAGATATACGTCAAAACTCATTTTTACCTCGGTGAGGACTATGAAGTCACACGCTGGTTTCATATCAAATTCATCGAAAATAACGGCATGGCTTTCGGTATTGAGCTGTGGAGCAAGATGCTGCTGACACTCGGTCGCATAGCCGCCGTGATATTCTTTATATGGTTTATAGTCAAGGCTAAAGCAGTCCGGGGGATACGCACCGGCTTTATTGTCACTGCCGCTCTCATCACGGCGGGAGCGGCCGGAAATATCTTTGACTGCGTATTCTACGGCGAAATATTCAATAACCCCTATCCGCCACAGATTGCACACTTTGTAGACTATGGCGAGGGGTATGCCACATGGTTCGAAGGTCGTGTAGTGGATATGCTTTACTTCCCGTTGTTTGACATCAATATTGCCGGTCACCAATGGGAGTTCTTCCAGTACATCTTCAACATCGCTGACTCATGCATCTGTATCGGTGTCTTCATGCTCATCTTCTTCTACACCAAAGACCTGTCGGTGGCCTGGGAAGCCATCACCGGTAAGAGAAAGAGAAAGAGAAGCGAAACCGACCCTAACGTAAAGCAGGACAGATGATTACACCTCATAGATTCAAACAACTGCTCATCTTGTACCCGGCAGCTTTGGCACTGCTTACAGCCGCCTGTTCACGCCGCCCGAAAGAGGTACTCTCCGACAAGGAAGCCGCCTCCTTGTTGGCTGACCTGCATATTGCAGATGCTTACGGCACATACGAATTTAATTCGGGCGGCGGCATGGGTGTCAATGAGGGTGACTCTGCACGCAAGGTGTTGCGACAGAGTATCATGAAAGAGCATGGTGTGACCGAAGCTCAACTCGACACCACCCTGGGATGGTATGGCCATAACCTCGACAAATATGAGGAGATGTATGAGCTTGTACTCGAAAATATTTCTGCCAAACAAAAAGAGATAGCAGACCATCACGGAGCAGAGGAAGCTGCTCTGCCCACATTGTGGCCATATCCGTCCAAGCTGCGCCTCTCCGGCACAAAAGAGCGACCATATCTGTTGACATTCAACATCTCCGGCGACAAGATACCCAAAGGAGGCCGACTGGCATGGGAGGCCAAAACTATCAATTCGCGCCAACCGATTGACATATATATCGCAGCTGAATACTCCGACGGCACGGTCGGATATATGAGCCGTTCGCTTATGAGCTCAGACCGCCAAAGCCTCACATTGCAGACTGACTCAACCAAACAAGTAAAATCGGCCTACGGCTACTTGCGCGTACGCCAGACGCAACCTCTCATGCTTGACTCAGTGACACTGCGTGTCAACCCACTAAACAAAACGACATACTATGAAATTAACTCGGCACGCGTATGGACACCCAAGAAGAAAAGTCAGACGAAATCATAATACCCCTTACCGAACACGAGAGTCATATGAGCCGCACTGTCTATGAGCACACCATAGACGGCAAAATCATCACACACCCCTTGAGCATCATATCATTGCAAGACGGCAAAATCATCATTACCCCCTTCACATCCGAACCCCCCTCAACCATCTACCACGACCACCCCCTACACCTCTACCCCCACACCCGCACCATCCACATCGGCAGGAATTCTGTCAAATGAACATGCGTTATAGTCTGAGCAAGAAGTAAATGTGCATTTTCAGGGATAAGATTTTGATGCAGATTTCTTATTGCGAAGAAGGAGTGTAGTAAATCCTACATGACAGATGAGCAATAAGAAAGGTGCGCAAAAGATATTCATCAAAATGCACATTTACTTCTTGCTCAGACTATAAATTTGTGGGGGTCACGGATTTTTTGTAAATTTGCGGATAAATTGGTTTTTTGTGCCTTTAACTTGTAGTACCCATACATATTCTTGTTGTGAAGCTTGATTGCTTGATGCTATTCGTAGTTGTCGCAAGTTGCTTCTGAGGGAGAAATGGGGTCACCGGTTTTCCGGGTGTTTATTGACAGAGCGCATTGTATGATGACTCTACCATCGGAATACCATGATTACTTGAAAGGCAACCTTCTGTTTTTTATGAAGAATATTCGCAATTTTTGCATTATAGCACATATCGACCATGGCAAGTCCACACTTGCCGATCGTCTGTTAGAGTACACTGATACTGTTGCCGCCAAGGATATGGAGGCGCAGGTACTCGATGACATGGATCTGGAGCGTGAGAGAGGTATCACTATCAAGAGTCATGCCATACAGATGGACTATGAGCTTGACTCTCAGAAGTATGTATTAAACCTCATTGACACACCGGGGCATGTCGACTTCTCATACGAGGTGTCTCGCTCCATAGCTGCATGTGAGGGGGCACTGCTCATCGTGGATGCCTCGCAAGGTATTCAGGCTCAGACAATCTCCAATCTGTATATGGCCATTGACAATGACTTGGAGATAATCCCGGTGCTCAATAAGTGTGACCTGGAGAGTGCCAACCCGGATGAGGTGGAAGACCAGATTATCGACTTGTTGGGTTGCGATCGTTCGGAGATAATACGCGCCAGCGGCAAGACCGGTATGGGTGTGCCGGAGATACTTAAGGCTATCATAGAGCGCATCCCGGCACCTGAGGGTGACCCGCAAGCACCGCTGCAAGCATTGATTTTCGACTCGGTGTTTAACCCCTTTAGAGGCATTATCGCTTACTTCAAGATTGTCAACGGCACTATTCACAAAGATGACTTTGTGAAGTTTGTGGCTACCGGCAAGGAGTATCATGCCGATGAGATTGGTGTATTGAAGCTGCAGATGTCACCTCGCAAGGAGTTGTCTGCCGGCAATGTGGGATACATCATTTCGGGCATCAAGACGAGCCGTGAGGTTAAGGTGGGCGATACCATAACACATGTTGCTCGACCATGCGATAAAGCTATAGCCGGCTTCGAGGAGGTAAAACCGATGGTGTTTGCCGGTGTGTACCCTATAGAGACGGAGGACTTTGAGAACTTGCGTACTTCGTTGGAGAAGCTTCAGCTCAATGATGCCTCGCTGACGTTCCAGCCGGAGTCATCCGCCGCCTTGGGTTTCGGCTTCCGCTGCGGCTTCTTGGGGCTGCTCCACATGGAGATTATTCAAGAGCGTCTTGGGCGTGAGTTCGATATGGATGTCATCACCACAGTGCCCAACGTGTCATATCGCGTGTATGACAAGAAAGGTAATATGACCGAGGTTCACAATCCCTCGGGACTGCCCGAGCCCACCCTGATAGACCATATAGAAGAGCCGTATATCCGGGCGTCGGTGATTACTGCCGCCGAGTTTATCGGACCTATCATGACTTTGTGTCTGGGCAAGCGCGGCGAGCTGGTTAAGCAGGAGTATATCTCCGGCAATCGTATGGAGATAATCTTCGATATGCCGTTGGGAGAAATTGTGATAGACTTCTATGACAAGCTGAAGAGTATCTCCAAGGGATATGCCTCATTTGACTATCATCTGCACGACTTCCGTGAGAGTAAGTTGGTGAAGCTCGACATTCTGCTCAACGGCGAGAGTGTCGATGCGCTCTCCACACTGACACATGCCGACAATGCCGTGAAGTTCGGACGTCGCATGTGCGAGAAGCTCAAGGAGCTGATACCGCGCCAGCAGTTTGACATTGCCATTCAGGCGGCCATAGGCGCCAAGATTATAGCTCGTGAGACTATAAAGGCTGTCCGCAAGGATGTCACCGCGAAGTGCTATGGAGGTGACATAACTCGCAAGCGCAAGCTGCTCGAAAAGCAGAAGGCCGGCAAGAAGCGCATGAAGCAAATAGGCAGTGTGGAGGTGCCTCAAAAGGCCTTCCTCGCCGTCCTCAAGCTCGACTGACAACAAACCCCTCAAGATGAGTCTTATAAATTGAGCGCACCCGAATTGAAAAAATTATTTGGCAAAGATTATATATACCCAGCATGGATTACAATACTCACAGAGAAACACTCACCTTACCGGAATATGGACGTAATGTCCAGAATATGGTTGACTTTTGCCTCACAATCCCCGATCGTGAGGAGCGCACCTTGTGTGCCAAGGCCATAATAGGTGTGATGCGCAAGCTCACTCCTCAGCAAGCCAACACCCCGGAGAAGGAGCAAAAGTTATGGGATCACTTGAACATCATGTCTCACTTCAAGCTTGATGTCGACTTCCCCGTGCCGGTACTGACGGCTGAGCAGCTCAACCCGGAGCCTAAGCCGATACCTTATAGTGCCAATCGCATGCGTTGGCGTCATTACGGCAAGAATATCGAGGCTATGATACAGGTGGTGGCAGATATGGAGGATGGCGAAGACAAGGAGGTGCTGACCTCGCTGATAGCCCATCACATGAAGAAGTTGCAGTATACCCACAACAAGGAGGGTGTGGATGATGCAAAGATATTACGCGACTTGGCCGTCTACTCTGATGGCAAGATAGAGCTTGACCCGGAGACATATCTGCTGCATGAGTTTAAGGAGGTAAAGGTGCCGACACAGGCTCGCAAGCCTACACGCAAGCGCCGCAAGTGACTGTCGTCTGCCAATTCACATATGGCGGGATCTATAAGTAAGTAGGAGGTCAATTTAAATAAATCTATTATTAACGCCCGGATGAAATCATCATGAGTACATTTATAGTTGAAGGCGGACATCGTCTTAGCGGAAGGGTGTCCCCGCAAGGAGCCAAGAATGAGGCATTGGAAGTAATCTGCGCCACTTTGCTGACATCAGAGAAGGTGACGCTCCATAATGTCCCGGACATTCTGGATGTGCGTAACCTGATACGCTTGTTGGAGCAGATGGGTGTGAAGGTGGAGCGTATAGACACGCATAGCTACACCTTTCAAGCCGATGACATCAATATCGACTATATCACAACATCGGAGTTCGCGGCCAAGGCTCAGAGCTTGCGCGGGTCAGTGATGATCATAGGCCCGCTCGTAGCTCGTTATGGCCGGGCACTTTTGCCCAAACCGGGTGGCGACAAGATAGGACGTCGCCGTCTGGACACCCACTTCCTGGGCATGGAGAAACTGGGAGCCCAATTCCGCTATGTGTTTGACAAACGGAGCTATGAGATTTCGACACCTCACAGACTTCGAGGCACATACATGCTGCTCGACGAGGCTTCTGTCACCGGAACGGCCAATATCATCCTGGCCGCCGTCTTGGCTGAGGGCAAGACAACAATATATAACGCTGCTTGCGAGCCGTATATTCAGCAGTTGTGCCGCATGCTCATATCCATGGGTGCAAAGATTGAGGGGGTAGCCTCCAATCTGTTGTGTATTGAGGGCGTTGAGTCGCTCCATGGCACTACACACCGTATGCAGCCGGATATGATTGAGGTAGGCTCATTTGTGGGCATGGCCGCCATGACCGGCTCCGCCCTCACCATTGAGAATACGGACATGAGCGAGCTGGGCATCATGCCGGACTCTTTCGGGCGACTGGGCATATCTATGGAACAGCGCGGCAAGGATATTTATATACCGGAACGCGACTCGTATCAGATAGAGACATTTATCGACGGGTCAATCATGACCTTTGCCGACGCGCCGTGGCCCGGGCTTAGTCCCGACTTGCTCAGTATCTTCCTGGTTGTGGCCACACAGGCCAATGGCAGTGTGCTGATACATCAGAAGATGTTTGAGTCTCGCTTGTTCTTTGTCGACAAGCTGATAGACATGGGTGCTCGCATCATACTTTGTGACCCGCACCGCGCTGCCGTGATAGGCTCCGGCAAGTTGGGCTCATTGTATGCTACCAACATGGTGAGTCCGGATATACGCGCCGGTGTGGCTATGCTTATTGCCGCTCTCGGCGCCAAGGGTGTGAGCCGCATACAGAATATCGACCAAATAGACCGCGGCTACGAGCGTATAGATGAGCGTCTGAGTGCTCTGGGTGCTGTCATATCACGTGAGCCATGATTACACGCAATGAGATAACCGCAGCCGGCTCTTTCATCAAGACACACGGCATCAAGGGGGAGCTGTCCGCTCTGCTGAGTGTACCCGTGGAGTTCTTTGACTCCAACCCGATGTTTATATGCGATATGGATGGTATTTTAGTGCCCTTTTTTATCGAAAATATACGTCCGCGGGGAGAACGCTCCGCACTTATTAAGCCCGAAAGCGTTAATAATGAAGAGAAGGCCAAGCTGTTTGTCGGCAAAGACATCTACGTGCTGAAGGCTCGCCTTATGGAATATGAGCAGCTCGACATCGATGAAGACGAACAGGGGGTTTATACCGATGACCTTGTAGGCTACACCGTTGTTGACGATTTTGCCGGCTTGCTGGGCGAGATTGTGGATATTGAGGACTCTACGGCCAATATGCTCTTCATCTTGCGTACGCCGGCAGACAAGACGCTATACATACCGGTGGCCGAGCCTTTCATACAGAGTATAAACCCGCAAAGCCGCACCATTAAGACTATCTTGCCGGACGGCTTGGCAAACTTGAACGACTAATTGGTAACTAAAAAAGGGTTCTATAAGCAGAAGCCGGATTTACTCCTGCTTAACCCGTCTAAAATTTTTTGATTATGGCAGACGAAATTAAATCTTATGACGAGGATGAGGCTGTAAAGTTTATCCGTTCATTCATCCCGGAGGAAATAAAGGATAAATACACTGACGATGAGATACTCTTTGTCATCGATACCATTTGGGACTATTATGAGTCAAAAGGGCTCACCTCACTGCCCTCCTTAGACGAGGAAGAAGAGGAGCAAGTAGACATCGATGATATGGCTGACTATGTCAACAAAGAGGTGAAAAAAGATGATGAGCTGCTGATGGATCCGGCAGATGTCAAATTTATTATCAAGGGAGAGTTGGCTTATGAGGAGACTTTGGATATCTTTAACGATTAGTCTTGCCGCTGTCAGCGCCGCTATGGCAGCCAAGCCGGATGAGAATGGTCGCTTCCCGGAGCTTGACAACCTCTCTAATGAGGAACTGATTATGTCTGTCCCGTTAGGCAAACAAGCCGAATTGGTAAGCAAATTTCAGGAGCGAGAGGCTCTGCGCCTGCATAAGGGTGACTACAAAGCTTCGACAGGGTGTAACATTGAGACTTATCGCGACAAGCAAGTGATAATCATCACAGTGCCGGCGGCTAACTTGTTCGCCCCCAATGACACTGAATTGAACGACGATGCCGGGCGTTATCTTGACCCGCTGAAGCGATACCTCAAGAAGACTGCCCCGGACATGTATCGCGTACTATTGGTAATGCACACGGACAACACCGGCTCCACCTCCTACACGGACAATTTGTCGCTCGAACGTGTGGAGAGCGTGTATGAGTATCTGGAAGATGCCGGCGTTGATACACGCTACCTCTTCCCTACCGCAGCCGGAGCTACTGACCCTCTGTATGAGAATAATACCGTAAGCGGCCGCGCCGGAAATCGCCGATTGGAGATATATCTCATCCCCGGCACTCTGATGCAGGATGAAGCCAAAAAGGGTCGCATAGCTTTTTGATAAGACCCTCTCCTACTTATACCTTACATAAAAAAAGTCGATAACGCTTTATACTCGACGTTATCGACTTTTTTATGTGATGCCTTCTATGGGTCTACTTGACCGGCACTGTCAGTGTGGCGGGTTGCAGACCGGGGGCGGTAGCTGTGAAGCGCAACTGTCCCGGCTTGTTGGCCGAACGTGCTATCGCGGTAGCAGCACCGCTGAATAGCTTCATCTCGGGATTTTGGAAGGGCAACAAGCATGTCGGGTCACCATTTGCCGTAGCCTCAAATGTGCCGGCACCATCAACTTTGAACTGTATCAGGTCGGTAGCTGTAGGCACTATATTACCATCTTTGTCGGCCACCTGCACCGTTATGTACAGCAAGTCATCGCCGTTGGCATCGAGAGACTCACGGTTGGGTGTGAGAATGATGTGGTCAGCCTCGCCGGCAGTGCGTATGGACTTCTCGGCGGCTATATTGCCCTCATTGTCATATGCCACCACTTTCACCTCACCGGGTTCATAGAGGGTGTCCATCCACATCAGGCGATAGCGATTTTGATATGTCGAGTCATTCTTCTCTTGCATCCCCTGACTTTTGCCATTGATGAAGAGTTCGGCCTTCGGATAGTTGGTATACACAAATATCGGTGTCACCTCTCCCTCTCGACCGGCCCAATTCCAGTGGGGTAATATGTGCAGCGTGTTGTCCTGCTTGTTCCACTGTGAGCGATAAAGATAGTAACGGTCTTTGGGGAGGGATGCCAGGTCTATGATACCGAAAAGCGAGCTGTGGTTGGGCCATGCATCGGTATCGTATGGTGAGGGCTCTCCCAGATAGTCAAAGCCGGTCCATACAAATTGTCCGAGTACCCAGTCATTATCTTCATCGCGAGCAAAGTCGATATCCGGAATGTTGGACCACGTGCATGTCTCCAGGTCATAGCTTGATGACTGATTGTCGGGGTGCGTAGCGACGTTTCTGGCGAGGCTGTCGGGCAATACTACCGGGAAATGATACACACCACGCGAGGAGACTGTGGAGGCCGTCTCAGAGCCTAATACGAGCTTCTGAGGCAATTGCTCATATACCTGCTCATAAAATTGCGGCTTATAGTTAAAACCGGGGATATCCAGAGCGGCGGCAAATCCATTATCCATAACGGAGTTGATCTGATCCATGCCGCATGTCACGGGTCTTGTAGGGTCAAGCGTGTGTATTAGCCCTTGAAGCATTTCGAGTTCTTCCATACCGACGGGTCCCCACTGCGAGGGCACCTCATTACCGATAGACCACATGACTACCGAGGGATGGTTGCGATACTGCTCCACCATATTGGTTATATCCTTCTCGGCCCATTCATTGAAGACGGCGCCGTATCCGTTGGGTGACTTGGGTCTGAAGCCCCAGTCGTCAAAGGGTTCTATCATCATCATGATACCCATCTCGTCGCAAAGGTCAACCAGCTCGGGTGCAGGCATATTGTGCGAGGTACGTATGGCATTTACGCCCATGTCTTTGAGCAATTCCAGCTGATGACGCAATGCAGACTTATTGACCGCCGCTCCCAACGGGCCGAGGTCGTGGTGATTGCATACGCCCTGAAATTTGGTCTGCTTGCCGTTGAGGAAGAAACCTTTCTCCGGTATATATTCGAGCTTGCGGATACCGAAACGTGTGGTAAAACTGTCAAGCTCACGCCCGTCCATAGACAAGGTGGTCTTGGCTGTATACAACATGGGTGAGTCAAGCTCCCATAGCTGCGGCTTCTTAATCAGGAAGTTCTGAGTGAAGTCCTGACCGCGGGCTATGTAGTTGGATGTGTTGGATGTCACCTCTTGCCCTTCGGGGTTGTATATGACCGTTTTTACTTGTATTTTATCACCATAAGGCCATTGTTCAAACTGCTTGCCTCCGTTGATTTTTGTGGTCAGACGCACACTCGCTTGCTCGGATGTCACGTTCGGTGTGGTGATATATGTACCCCACACGGGGACATGCACTTTGTCGGTTGTGACGAGGTGCACATTGCGATACAGTCCGGCTCCGGGATACCAGCGAGAGGCCTGCTCATAGTTCTCAAGCTCGACTACAAGCTCGTTGTCACCGGGCTTCAGGTCGTTGTTGTCGAGATTGACATAAAATGAATTATAGCCGTAAGGCCAGTAACCAACCTGCTTGCCGTTGACGGAGACGCGGGCATTGCTCATGGCACCGTCAAATATGAGTGTGAAAGCTTTTCCGGTAGTGTCAGGGAGTGCCAAAGTGCGCTTATACACGCCTTTGCCAATGAAAGGGAGGCCGCCGGTTCTGCCGGTTTTTATCGATTTTTCTGTCTCGCCATTTTGCTCGACAGCCACTTCTTGCAGGTCGTTGGCACGGTCAAACGGACCATAAATAGCCCAATCATGTGGCACACGTACTTGCTGCCATGACGTGACATCCGGGAGCGCACCTTTTGAGAACAACCACCCGTCATTGAGGGTTGTTGTGGTACGCTCAGCCTTGAGGATGGGCGCACCGGCCATGATAGCTAATGCCGTAAGGCATATAAAGGGTGTTTTCATCTATTTTTTTAGTTATTAGTAAGGACGTGGAGTGCCGCAAACAATGACAATATGACTGCATCATCTTCAGTTTGAGGTCAATCTATAAATTTCAGTTTTGCAACACCTTCTAACATATAATTAACGTTAAAACAATCAATTTAGTTTGTCAATTATCTTAATGCGTGAACTATAAGCAGGAGTCCTGCTTTATAGACGCTTCCTTTACTTGTGTGGTTTGAGGATATTTGAGCAATAATTGCGATGGTTTGCACATTTTTATGTAATTTTGCTTCGGCTATAAAATGTGAACCAATTTGACTAACCTCCGGCGTATCAACTCTTATAGCCTAAGTAAATTAGACACCGCCATGATGAAGAAAATTGTTATAGCAATGGACTCTTTCAAGGGGTCATTGTCGGCCGCCCAGGCTACTCATATCAGCGCAGAGACTGTAAGAGCTTGTCTACCGACGTGTGACGTCGTTGAACTCCCCATGACTGATGGCGGGGAGGGGTTTGCCGGTATCTTGGCCTCCAATGACGATGCTTCGATGTCTTTCATGCCTGTTGATATGGTGGTGCATGGACCTCTCGCCTCACCGGTAGCTGCCCGATATTTCTACAATAATAATACGCACACCGCCATCATGGAGTTAGCTGCAGCGTGTGGCTTGACACTCGTGGATGACGCTCACCGAAATCCTCTCAAAACTTCAACTTTCGGTGTGGGTGAAATGATTCTCGATGCAGTGCAACGCGGTGCCTCACATATTGTTTTAGGTATTGGCGGCAGCGCTACCAATGATGCCGGCACCGGCTTGCTGTCCGCACTCGGTTTTCGTTTTCTCGATAAGAATGGCATTGCCCTGCATGGATGTGGTGAGAACCTTGCGAAAATACGCTCTATCGACTCTTCAAATGTTAATAAAAAATTATTCGATGTTTCATTTACCATAGCATGCGATGTCAATAATCCCTTGCTGGGTGAATGTGGCGCTTCAAGGGTATATGGGCCACAGAAAGGTGCTGATGAAGCCATGGTAGAGTTGTTGGAGTGTGGAATGAAAAATTTTGCCGAGGTTGTTGACGCAACTTATAATATTGGCAGAAGTAGCAGATCTGGATTATTCGGCACAGCTGAGCTGAATTATTTATCGGATGATATAGCTAATAGTCACATTTCGTGCACGAGAAATTCTGAGTCATCAGCCCCGGGGAGTCAAAAAATACGTTATAAAAATATCTCAACGATACCCGGGGGAGGAGCCGCCGGCGGTGTTGGCAGTGCTCTATATGCGTTCTTGAATGCTCAACTGAAACCGGGTATTGATGTTATTCTCGACATCCTTAATTTTGACGAAATAATTAAGGATGCAAACCTTATTATTACCGGTGAAGGCTCTCTGGACGAGCAAACTGTAAATGGCAAGGTAGCAATGGGTATTCTAAAACATGCCATGGCACAGGGTGTGCCGACAATTGCTATAGGTGGTCAATTGACGGCTGCAAAGTTGCTTAATAATGCCGGTTTCACCGCCTGCTTCAGTATAATCAATACTCCATGTTCTCTACATGAATGTTTATCGGAAGACTTATCGAAATATAATCTCAATACTACTATAACGCAAATAATTAATCTTATAAACAATATCAGTTACTTAGGATAATAATTTAAAATATTTCTCTTAACCATAGATATAATTTTAAAAATAACGATATAAAATATTTATGATAATAATAACTATTATATAAATCCCAATTCTAATATCTGACTATAATATAGTTATCTTTTACATCATTATATTCTGTAATAATATCATAATGAAATAGATTCAATATATAATCAAAGTAATATATTAATATTATTTAAGAATAGTAATAAATTATTTTTATATGATAATTATGAATACCATAATTTATTATTACTATGAATATGTATTAAATAGTTATTGTTGTGAATAGAAGCATGGTATACTAAAATAAATATGATATATAAGAAATAAATATCTTCAAATATCAATTATACATGAGAATAGTTTAGTGAGATAATTGGTAAATGCTTTAATTTGTTATTCGTTGAGAAAAATTTGACAGCCTATAGAGAACCTTAATATTTACCATTGCCAAAAATTAGAATAAACCCATAGTGTATTACATGTAATCTGAAAATCGAAAATTTGAAATTCTGAAAATTATTTTTTCAAATATTAGAATCTCACGATAGTAGGGATTACAACAAGAAACGAATATGACATCTCATCCACGGAGAATTACCATTAATAAATTATTAGTATGTCAAAACAGTTATTTGAATTATGTAATCCGCGTCTGATGCATCAGGCTGAACTATATGCGGCGCATAGAGTAATGTGAAGAGCATATTGCGAGTCATGATTTTGTATGGTGTAGGTTATAATCCTTGAGCAGCATAATAGAGACTCATCGCGTTGCGCCGTATTTGATAGATACACAACATAAAGACTTAGGCTCCTTAATAAGAAGTGAGTATAAATAATAATATATAAGGTTAGGGATGTTGGGAGATGCGAGATAGCTACAGTTTAGTGACCATCGATATAGTATTGAAAAGAAGCCTAAGTTATGAGTAGTGAGGAAGATGTAGAGAATAGGGGATTACTTCTTCTCGGGCAAGAAGGTTTCGTAGCTATTATCGTCATAAAATATGGTAATGCTGACTACTTTACGCGGATTTGCCGTTTTTTTATCTATTTGCATACGTAAGTTTGTATTTGCAAAATCGCGGTTAACTACTTGTTTTTCAGCGGTATTAAGTGCAGAATTTGCAGTAGTTAACCCGTTGACGTTTACATTTACATCAGCTTCTGTATCATCATCCATAAATTTTGCCGCCTCAGAGGCAAGAGCCGGATTTATCGGTTTTGGAGTCAACATCGAGCCTTCGCCAAACATCAGCCATAAAACAGACAAGTCGGGAAATTGATCATGTATCTGTTTGACGACGACGTCTGACAGCTTCTTATTGCGACCTGAAAGGAGCTGCGAGAGCGATGGGCGAGGGATACCGCATTTATCAGCAAATTGCGATATCGTTAAACCCTCATTATCCATGAAGACTTTTAGACGAGTGGCTACATTTTGTTCTTCCATTGCAAATTTTTGGTGTTTGAAATTGGCTATGCAAATGTAACACATTTTTTGCAAACAGCCAATTAATTTTGATAAATTCTAAACAGCTGATACAAATTTAATTTTGTAAACACTAAAAATCAGGTTACATTATCAATCAGATTTTCTTTGAAGTATATATTGGCTTATATAATACATTATTCTGACTATGAATGCGATAAGTCGGAATATGGTCAACAAATAGTAACAAGTTCGGCAAGGAGAAAGCATTTGTTAATATTACACTTTAATTATATGCTATATATGTCTATCGGACAATATGTTATCTTAGTTGTTAATTTTTGTTTAAGAGTATTTTTTGGACTTGCAAACTATCTAAGAAATTAAATTTGAGTTTCTAAATACCATGTTTGCTATTGTAATATCCTTGAGAAAATTTATATTTGAAGTCAACTATTTACAATTTCATGCTATTTAATTTTGCAAAGTTTGCGTTTTTATATTTAACTTTGTAATTTGAGTCGGTTGTGCGTATTGCTTGCATACTATATGGCAGTTTTGACCAATGCAAACTTCTTGCACATCATAAAGGCAGTTCCTAACTCTCTGTAATTGCAGGCGATTTTTATCATAAGATTCTAACCAAACTTGTAAATAATCCTTAAATCGGCAAAACTGACCTGAGAGTCCGGAATTTACGTATCCTAATTCAGCTTGAAAATTTAGTAAAATCCTCAGACGGTTAATTACGATATTTTGTTGACGTAAATCTGTAATTCTCAATACATTAACTATCATTTAAAAACAAACGATTTTTGAAGGCAAATAGCTGAAAAATTGTATTTCATAGCAACTTCTAGGCAAAATGACGGTTATTCACCCTTATTTAGCCTATATAGACCCGGCATTTCCATAGGGCACACTTATCGTGTATCCGACCATGCTCGAATTTTAATGCTCCCCTACCCTAATCAATTAACCTCCTGATATACACATGTAAATAGCCTACAACTCATGGGTTATAATTCCACCTGAGCCAATATTGCTCACAGCATAATAATTAGAGGCCGGACAAAACAATAGTTATGTTCATGATGTACAATCAAATAATATTTGAGATAATAATTAATGTATTTTAGTCTAACATTAAAGCTACATTTATTAGCAGTCTTGGGATTGAAATTGCTTCATCTACGACACTCAATTTAGAACTTCTTCTGAACAATATCTCGGATAATTCAAGAACACTGATATTAAACCAATCTAATTTTGTCTGACAATTATGAATGATTGTGTTATACCTCTCTAATGACATCTGTGAAAGAGGAGTTACGCTTAGCCTACCTCCTTTAACCATGAACAAACCCTCATTTTCGGAGAATTCGTCGTGGTCTATGAGAATTGAAAATTCCGCATCCTTGTTCAGCGAGGCCACAAATTTTAAAACCTCAGCGACATTCAATATCTTGGCCATCGCGTATGATTTTTGCAAGGTAGAAGCACTTGCAACTTCGGTCACCTGTCTGGTGACATTATGAACATATCCATCGTTATCGGGTGCTATTGTGTAAGGAACATAAATCTGATTATTCCCGGATAATAAACCATTGGAGTAATCTAACCTCGATGGGCTTGCGTCGCATTCATTGCTTCCATTGAGAGCTTCTTGTGACCTCTCTGCTTGCAGTAGAGGTTGAGTAGGATACCTTCTGAGAATTATTTTTGCACTTTTCGGTATAAAAGACTTCAACGATTGAAGAAGCAATTTATCCGTTTCCTCTGACGCGGATACCAGCAACTGCAATGTCACTTCGTCTTCTTCTATGTTACAACAAAATAACATACCTAAAGGTTTACTGTTATTATCTGTTAAAAACAAAATTTTTCCGCAGCTGACAAAATTCTCTTCCAGTATTGCACAAAAATCCTTATATGTATGTACTACCCTACAATCTGTTATATACTCGGAAAGTTCTTTATACCATAGGTAGAACTTAATTCTGAATTTATTCACAGCATCATAATTAGAATATGAGGATGCACTAAAATCTATTGTATCATCATCTTTTGATGTATTGAATTCTTTGTCTATAAAAGATGTATTATCATCTTTTAAACACTTTTTCAATAACATATAATATTCCGAGATATTATATATAACATAACTAACTGTGTTATTAAGTATTACATTATATTTAAAATAATCACACTTTTTTAGTTGTAAATTTGGAATAAAATTATGCTCATTAAGATACACATTAGTATTAATATATGTTACAGGAATATAGTCTGACTTTTTATAATAAAGTATATTATGTTCATTACTTGGTATAAGTAAAGATATTGCAAAACCATCTCTAAAAAGTTCGTAATTAGATTTATGTATTAATTCTGACATAATACCTCTATTACGATATTTAGGTATAGTAGCGAGTCCACATTGATAAGCACACTTTAAATAACTACTTTTCAAAAATTCACTACTATTCTCCTTAAGAAATACCTCATTTTCAGTTATTATATCACAGAGTTCATTATTATACTTATTATTGTTTATAGTATAGACATCATTAAATAGTTCCGCTCCATCTATAGAGAGACTATCAATATTTATATCATTCTCACCATTTGAAATATTCCTTTTGGTATTCTTAACTACATACGTAACACACAACATTGAAGACACGATTTTTCCATCCAAAATCTTGTAAAAGCATGAATCTTCATTATAATAGTTATCGAACACTATATTAATATACTCATCAGAATCATGGAAAGTATCTTTCCAGATTGACATTAATTGATTTCTAATTTCCATAAATCTATTTACAGGAGAATGCTAAAAAACTTAGTTAAGGAGAGTTCTATAAATTGACTTCCTTCTTAAGTAGGAGGTCAATTTAAATTTAACTTTATGGCGAGCGAATTTTTTAGTGGA
>N._stephensi_709_foregut__coassemble_178_pt1 | contig 25869 bp, 21 predicted proteins | sample N__stephensi_709_foregut__metabat2_high_PE_009 | metagenome-assembled genome bin N | reverse complement strand
AAACAAAAGGAGGTCAACTTTTTAACCAACGTGTGTTATAAACGACCTCCTACTTACTTACCAACCACTTTATCTCAATAATGTATTACGTAAGCAAACGTATCGAAATATCAGCTGCTCATAAGCTGAAACTTTCATATAACAGCAAATGCACGCAACTGCATGGTCACAATTGGATACTGACCGTGCATTGTCGCGCAAAACAACTGAACTCCGATGGCATGGTGGAAGACTTCACACATATCAAACAGCAGATACTCTCGCGCCTTGACCATGCCGTACTTAATGACGTACTCGATTGCAACCCCACAGCTGAAAATTTAGCTCGCTGGGTTGTCGACTCTATCGGCACATGCTATCGATGTGATGTGCAGGAGAGTGAAGGAAATATCGCCTCATACGAAATAGATGAGCTCTGAGATGCGGCGACTGAACGAAATATTTTATTCCTTGCAAGGAGAGGGTGCACATACCGGTGTGCCTTGTGTCTTCGTGCGCTTCAGCGGATGTAATCTGCAATGCTCATTTTGCGATACGAAGCACGAGAAAGGTACTCTCATAAGTGATGCAGACATTATAGCCTATATCAATTCATATCCGGCGGAATGGATTGTCCTTACCGGGGGAGAGCCGGCCTTATGGATAGATGATGATTTTATACACACTTTGCATATCGGCACAGGCAAAAAGATTGCTATTGAGACAAATGGTACACTCTCTGTGCCGGACGAAATAGATTGGGTGACTATGTCGCCCAAATTCGGGCTGACACCGGCTGCGCTCGATATGCCGCGTGTGCAGCGTGCCGACGAAATCAAGGTTGTGGATATAGGCCAAGACTTGGAGCAATATTTTGACTTGCCACAATATCGTTCCAACACACTCATGTATTTACAACCTTGCTATGTGCATGACACCGAGGAGTTTGCTCGAAACACAGCTCGTACCATCGCGAGGGTAAAGAACGACCCTCGTTGGAGGCTGTCAATCCAAACACATCGATACTTGAATATCCCGTAACTTATTGTTTGACTTTGTCGGCGACAACAGGTGACTTCTTCTCGGCCTTTGAGACGATGGCTATATAAGCGAGTATAAGGGCAGTCAGAACAGTCAGGAAGTAGATTAATCGGGCAGTCGGGTCGGTCATTTGCAGATAGCCGATTGATATAAGGAGTTGGAGTATGGCATAAGATGTGGCTATGAGCAGCGGATTTTTGCTCCATATATTGGTAACCAACTGATAAACATGCTTCTGATGCGGTTGAAGCACATTCTCACCGGCTATTGCCCGTCTGATGATTGTCATCACGGTGTCTACACCATAGACGCTCACCATAATCAAGCCGGCAAGCTGATGAGTCTGCATGATATACCGGCACATCACAGTGGCCATAATGAAGCCCATACATACAGAACCGATATCACCGGCAAAGGCTATAGCTCTGTTGCGGAAATTGAAAAAGGAGAATATCAATACGGATATGAGAGCTGTTATCAAGAATGATAGGGGTATAAAGTTCATGTCGACATCAATATACATGAATAGTCCCATTACTGCTATAGAGTAAGCAATGGTCATGCCGTTGATACCATCCATAAAATTGCAGCTGTTGATAAATCCGACTACGCATATTATAAATGCCGGCCATATTACCCATTGATGTTCAGCTAATTGACACTGCACCCCAAGACAAATGGCAGCTGCCGCATGAAATCCCAATCTTGTCCAAACACCGGTAGGCTTGATATCGTCAGCAAAGCTGCATCCGGCCAACAGTGTCAACCCGGCTGTAAAATATGCCCACTCCCCGATATTTTGAGCGGCCACTACCCACAACAGCATACTAATGTAAAATATTATGCCACCGCCGGTGATAGGAGTCGGGTATTGCTGCATGGTCAGACATCGCTCAGCAAACCAACCATGCCTGCGAGCTACCAATATGTAGCAGCACTCGACCGCTATGAGCAAAATCGCTAACAGTATGTAGACCGAAATATCGTGAGCAACCACAATCCGCTCAATTAGTATAAGGTGGGACTATAAAAAGCACCCACTATTAATATTTTTATTATTCCGTGCGTTCAATATATAGAACCCACCATAAGTTGTTAGTTATCAAGATACCAATTGTACAGACGTTTAATTCCGTTGTCTATCTCGATGGTGTGATGCCAACCGAGCTTATGCAGTTTGCTCACATCGCATAGCTTGCGCAGAGTGCCGTCCGGCTTGGTGGTGTCCCACGAGATGACTCCGTCAAAACCGACAGCATCTTTTATCTTATATGCCAACTCTTTAATTGACAATTCTTTGCCGGAGCCGATATTTATATGGCAATTACGTACTTCCGGGTCGTTACCTCTCACATCTTCAAAGTCGACTTGCTCCATGATATACACTGATGCATCGGCCATATCCTCGCTCCACAAGAATTCTCGCAAGGGTGTGCCGGAGCCCCAGAGTCTCAGCTCGCCATTATGGATACCATATTTTGACAAGATAGCTGTAATCTCGGTCCACGTTGCATTGCCGTCAATACCCTCTACCGGACGTCTGTTGAGGTCGGCACGGACAGCTTGCTCATTGTTTTCACTCAGGTGCTTGGCCAAGTGCATTTTGCGTATCATTGCCGGCAAGACATGACTCGTCTCGAGATTGAAGTTGTCATTCGGCCCATACAAGTTAGTGGGCATAACAGCGATATAATTTGTGCCGTGCTGCAGGTTAAAGCTCTCACACATCTTGAGTCCGGCTATCTTGGCGATGGCATACGGCTCATTGGTGTACTCCAAAGGGGAAGTGAGCAAAGCATCCTCAGTGATAGGTTGCTGAGCGTCACGCGGATAGATACATGTTGAACCGAGGAAGAGCAACTTTTTCACTCCGTGAGCATAAGCCTGCCCTATGACGTTTTGTTGTATCTCCAGATTTTGCCAGATGAAGTCGGCACGATACTTGCTGTTGGCCATGATGCCGCCAACGTGAGCAGCAGCAAGCACGACATATTCCGGCTTCTCTTCGTCAAAAAACTTCTTGACAGCCGCCTGATCCAATAGATCCAACTCTGCATGGCTTCGCCCTATCAGATTTGTGTATCCTTTTGATTTCAGATTATTGAATATAGCCGAGCCGACAAGGCCATGATGCCCGGCAACATATATTTTCGAGTCCTTATTCATGTCCGGCTTGTATCGATTTAAGGTCATTGTCAACCATGATTTTCACAAGTGTCTCAAAGGGAGTCTTGGCCGGATTCCAACCAAGGAGATCACGCGCTTTTTGCGGGTTACCCAAGAGAGTCTCCACCTCAGCCGGACGGAAGAATTTCGGATCTACCTCCACTAATACGCGTCCGTTTTCATCGATACCTTTTTCGTTCAGGCCGTCACCCTCCCAGCGGAGTGGGAGACCGACATATCTGAAAGCGAGATCTGTGAATTCGCGTACCGAGTGTTGCTCCCCGGTAGCGATGACATAATCGTCCGGTGTAGGCTGTTGCATTATCAGCCACATACACTCCACATAATCACGCGCATATCCCCAATCACGAAGAGCATTCAAGTTACCTAAATACAATTTGTCCTGAATACCGGCCTTGATACGCGCAGCAGCTAAAGTGATTTTGCGTGTAACGAAATTCTCACCACGTCTCTCGCTCTCATGATTGAAGAGTATGCCATTACAGGTATACATACCATAACTATCTCTGTAATTGCGAGTTATCCAATATCCATAGACTTTGGCACACGCATATGGGGATTGCGGATTGAAAGGTGTATCTTCAGACTGCGGCACCTCGCGCACCTTGCCATAAAGCTCGCTTGTACTTGCCTGATAAATGCGTGTACGCTTTTCCATGCCGAGTATGCGGACTGCTTCGAGCAAACGCAATGTGCCAACGGCATCCACATCAGCGGTATATTCCGGCACCTCGAAGCTCACCTTGACATGACTCTGCGCGGCCAAATTATATATTTCGGTAGGTTGCACCTGCCCGATGATACGCACAAGCGATGAAGAGTCCGTCATGTCGCCGTAATGCAGGTTTATAAGACGTTTACGGTGCATATCGCGCACCCATTCATCCAAGTAAAGATGTTCGATTCTGGCGGTATTAAACGAGCTTGAACGGCGTAATATGCCGTGCACTTCATATCCTTTCTCGAGCAGAAATTCCGCCAAGAAGGATCCATCTTGTCCGGTGATACCGGTTATGAGAGCTATCTTTTCTGACATGCTTGTTACATTATAGGCCGAGCATTTCGCTGATTTTGACTTATTTTAAATCTAATTCATCTAAAATGTGCCCGGCATTAATATTAAGGTGGGTCCAATTATCTAACCCACATATAGCAGAGAGGAGGTCATGTATGTCATCAATCCACAATTGCGGCGCATCGAGCGGATTGTCTGATAATATCTGCGGATGTATGTTATCACCTCGGTCACGCAAGCCGATGGTAGTCCACCCTAACATGTTAGGGATACGAAAATCCTTTGCCGGATTGTCTCCGACATACACAAATCGGCAAGCATTAGGGTAGTGGTGTACCAGCATCTGCCACGAATCGATTGACGTCTTGTCACAACCGCACTCCTCTGATATAAAAATATTCTCCGGGGCGAAGAATTTTTCTATGCCAAGCGCACGTATCTTGTTGCGTTGTGACAAAGCTCGTCCATCAGTGATTATTCCCATTCGCACACCATTTTCAGACAATGACTGCAATAAGGACAACACACCGGTATATGGTTTTATCTCAGGAGTGTGAAAGCGGTATGTCTTGACACATTCATTGATAAATGCCTGACTATCGGCCTCAACTTGTTCGGCGAGCCAATCAAAAGCATTCCTACCTTTGCCATATACCTCAATCAAAGCATTATGCAAGCTGTCAATATCAGTGTATGATGTGTGTTTGAGCAAAGGGAAAGCCATTTGCGCCACGGCACGAAAGCCGGACTTCAAAAAATCCGACTCGCTATAAAGGGTGTCATCCAAGTCAAATGCCACAACCGGCCCTACGTATGCCAATTCGCTGTCCATAATACCCCACAAAATTACACAAAAATCGGCACATACACAAAATTATAGTCTGAGCAAGAAGTAAATGTGCATTTTCAGGGATAAGATTTTGATGCAGATTTCTTCTTGCTCAGACTATATAAAGGTTAAATGCAGAGTACCGTAATCATTCCCCAAATGACGAGCATAATATTGGAGACAGCATATGTCACAGTGTATCCGATAGCGGGCACAGAGCTGTTGAGTGTGTCTTGCACTGCGCCCAATGATGCCGTACATGTACGAGTGCCGGCACAGCATCCCAGTGTGATTGCCGGATGGAACTTGAATACCTTGTGACCTATCCATAAGCCAAACAGCAAGGGAATGGTAGTGGCGACCGCTCCGGCTACCAGCAACATCGGACCGACGGCTTGAACTCCCGATATAAATGATGTGGATGACTGAATACCTATCACGGCTACAAACACATTCAGGCCCAAGTTATTCATCAGCCACAATGCCTGACGTGGGATAAAGCCAAATGTGGGGCGACGTGACCTGAGCCACCCCAAGACCAATCCGGCTATCAATGCGCCTCCGCTTGTGCCGAAACTTATCGGTATACCACCGACTGTCAGTGTGAGCGCACCTATAAGGCCTCCTATAAATATGGCTATTCCGACAAACATCAAATCGGAGCTGACTGTCGGACGATCCAAATGGCCGATGTTGTCAGATGCTCGTTTTACATCCGAAGCAGTACCCATCAAGGTGAGGATATCGCCCTTATTGATGATGGTATCACCATTTATTTCCATCACCGTGCCATGACGCGATGCAGACACTATGCCGACACCATGCATGAAATCATGTCGACATATTTGCGCTACGCTCAGACCGGCAATTTCCGGATGGTTAATCAATACCGGCACCCTGTCTACCGGGTAAGAAAGCAAATCGTTGTCAGATGTCTCATGCCCGATGAGGTCAATATCTCTGATTATGAATTCACGTTGCCCGGTTATGACTATCATATCACCATTATGCAGCCGCATGTCTTGAGTCGTTTCGACAATCTTCTTGCCTTCACGTTTGCGCACAACATAAAGGGGTAAACCGGCTTCACGAAGATATGTCTCAGTCTCTGCCACTGTCGGACCGGTCTCGAAGAAAGGTTCATCTATGCGATATGATCGGTAGGCTACGGCACGTAAGGCGTTGACACATGCCGGGTCGTTCTCCCATTCGTTTATATTGAGGCTGTTGGACAGCTCTGCTGTCTGTTGTTTCACTTTCTCCGTACCCCCTAACAGCTTTGGACCGAAATTGCCGAGAATAATCACAGTACCCAACGTACCGAAAATATATGTCACTGCATAACAGACAGATACAATATTAATTTGGCTTGTTTTAAATGCCTCATCAACCGGCATACGGCCGATAGCCTCCGACCCTACTCCCATAAGAGCAGAGCATGTCTGCGAGCCGGAGAAGAGCCCTATCGTCTCGCCTACGGTGTATTGCATCACTTTGGCGACACCAAGGGTAACGAGAAATATGAACGAGCTCATCACTATGGCAAACAACACTTGTTTCAGACCCGAGCCCTTGAGGGAGCGAAAGAACTGTGGCCCGACACTATAGCCGATAGAGAAAAGGAACATCATGAAGAAGACATTCTTCAACGGGCCGGAAACCGATATATCCAATTGACCCACCAATACACCGGTAAGCAAAACTGCTGTCACACTGCCGAGCGCAAACCGCCCTATGCGTATTCGGCCAAACAAAAAGCCGATACCGACTGTCAGAAAAATGGCTACAGCCGGATATGAGCGTAATATATCAAGTAAGTCGTTTATCATGGTGGAAGTAACATGTTAAGTGGGTGCAGGAGGTCAAACAAACCTCCTTCTAATTTTTTAACACATTACTTGCCGATGAGGTTCAACTGCTTTCGTGTCGCTTTACTTGAAAAGCAGCGGTGCAAACTTGGTGAGATAGATACGCCAATTCTTCCAAATATGGCCGTCCGGGCTTTCGAGATAGGTGTATTTATAGCCATGCTCGTCAAGCATCTTGCGGAACTCCTTGTTATTTTCGTACAAGAAATCTTTCTCGCCGATAGCAATCCAATACAAAGCCGGGTTCTTGTCAAATTGTGTCTTCAGTTTTGCATCAAAGTCGGCGTATATCGGAGAGTCCGTCTCTGCTAAAGGACGAATTGCAGCAGAGAACAATCCGATGTAGTCGAACATATCGGGATATTGCTTTGATATGTTCAGCGAATGAAATCCGCCCATTGACAATCCGGCTATAGCTCGACCTTCCTTAGCGGAAATTGTGCGGAAATTGTTGTCAACGAACTCAACTACTTCAGGGAAGTGTGTCTCAAAACTGCCGTCCATCGTCTTGGGCAACTGCGTAGTAGGCACGACAAACCCCATACTCGACTCTCCGGGTGCAGCTTGCAGTGCGGCATTACCATTAGTCATAACGACAATCATCGGCTCTGCCTTGCCTTGCGCTATCAGGTTGTCAAGAATTTGTGTCGCACGACCTAATTCGCACCAAGCATTCTCGTCACCACCCATGCCGTGCAACAGATATAGCACCGGGTAATTCTTGTCTGAGGTTTCATATCCGGCCGGAGTATAAACACTCATACGTCGGTCCATCTCTAATGTCGGACTATGATACCACATTTTTGAGACTGTGCCGTGAGGTACATCTGCCACCTTATAATAATCTGCATAATCGCCCTCTATGAGGAAGACATTTGTAACTGACGCAATATCGCGCAATTGGTACACATTAGAGGGATCTGTGATTTTGAGCCCGTCGATGATGAATGAATAGCTGTACAACTCCGGCGCAAGCCGGGCTGTTGTGGTATACTCCCATACACCCTCATTGTTAACCAAATCGGCCACTCCGGGTGCTTCGAAATCACCTCGCGGAGTATTGATAGTTTGTGTAGGCAGGAAGTCGCCGGTTACTTGCACTCGATTTACCTCCGGCGCGTAAAGTCTGAAGGTGACGGTGTTATCTTCATTTATTTGCGGAGAAATGACTTGCGAACTTCCCCACAACGCTTGCTGAGCATTTGCCGCTAAGGAGATCCCAACCAAGCTCATAATAATTCCAATACGTCTCATCATATAGATCAAGTAGTTAGTGGATTAGTGACTTTTAAGAGCCGGATTACGCTCAAGTGTGGGGGTATAGAATGCTTTCACATCTTCCCAATGATAATAGGGTGCCATATCCGTATCTATCGGTATTGTTGTCTCTTGCTCGTTAAGCAAAAATTTGACAAGCACGTCATTGGGATTTTTCTTATTGCGGTAGAATATCAGCTGAATGTTGCCGGCCATAGGTGCAATCTTCCAGTCGCTGAACGACTTGAAGAAGTCATCAAAATTATTTTCTACAAGATTACAATCCTTGAGCTGCAAGGTGGCAGCAAGCGGTATCAAGTTGCCGTCATGTGCAAAGCGCAAGTCTGCTGCCGGCACATCTCCTTTGAGAGCCTCATCGGCACTGTCAATGATATTTTGAAGTTGAGGTATGGCATTGTCAATCACATTAGTGCCGTTAAGGCCAAAGGAGGCATCATTGATGTAGAATACGGCATTGAACACTTGCCACAAATCAAACAGCTCATCAGGGGTGAAGATGTCATAAAAGCTCATAGGTGTCTCCACATTCTGCATGTCGGAGGCTATCCAGTAGAACCCCCACATCAGGTCATCCGGATTGACATTCATCTTGACGAATTGGGGGTCAGTAAACAGACTGTCAATCAGGCGTTGTGAGTTGGTATGGCTGTTCTTGAAGTTATCGTAAGCAGTCTTCCACATGCCCCCGTTGGTGTATTTGCCATGGTCGCGTGTGTGATAATTGAGATATTTGACATATCTGTCAGATGACTCGCGCTCTATCTGCAATGCCGGGTTTTGCTCTTTCAGTGCCTCACAGAATGCCGCCATTGAGAGGATGCAACGAGGTACAAGTGTGGAGCGCGCTGTGAGTTTGGCATCTTTATTCTTGAATATTTGCGGATAATTTTGTGCCATACGCGAAGCTATCGCTTTGTGTTGGCGCACACCGAGAGGGGAGAGGTCGCCACTGCGTCCGCTTGTCTCTATCATCAAGGTGTCCAGACGATTAAGAACATCCAGACCGAGCGGAGTCAATGCATTGGCATCTGCCGCTTTGTACATCAACTCAGCTACCCACGCCACATCATTATCCGAAATGAGGTAACGCGAGCCGTGCCGGCCGAAGTGGCTTACGTATATCGGCTCATATCCTTTGGGAGCGGGTGTAAACGTGGGGCTGCTCATAGGGTAGGCATAATATACGCCGCCGGTACGATTAAGGTCCTGAAGCACCTCTTCTTTTGTCGTTTGTGCTGACATGAGCAAAGGCAACGCAATGGCTGTCAGTGCTGTAAAATATCTCTTTAGCTTCATCTGTTATAACTTTTTATCGAGTGATTAATGAAGTAGCGCCCTGGTTATAGGTCGGCACGATAAAATTCCTGCAAGTAGACACGTGCTATGAAGTCCCAATTGTCACGTACCAGCTTACGTGCCATATCGGCATCTTCGGCTTGCATTGACAGAGAGGGTGACTCCGGGAAGCGTGCATCGGGCAACCAATTGTTTTTACATATATGTATCAGCATATCAGCCGGGCATGTGGCTCGCTGGCTGAGCAGTGTGAATGCGAACTTGTCTGCATATTCTTGATTATACAGTGGGTTTTCGGGATGTTTAATACATCGAGCTATCTCTTTTGCCACCATCAGTCCTTTATCAAAGGTAGCCATAAGTACGAAGTCGGTGTGTCCTTTGAATTGGGGGAGATGTTCCTCACCTTGCTCCCAACCCATGTCGTTTATGAAGAATGCGTTAAGCTCCTCGTAAGTCTTGACGAACCGCATCGTTCTACCCTCGTTGGCCTTGATGAACGCGGTATAATAGGGGTGTTCTTTCGGTGTACTGTCTTCTGCTTTACGCTTAGGCATCTTGCCTTCAAGCAGCAGACTCATCCATTCACGCAGATAGAGAGCAAGCGGCCCTGTGGGCATGGCAGTAATGACCTCTTGCTGTATCTCTTCAATCCTCTGTTGTGCCACTTGTGCGTCAGGTGAATTATGTTGTATCTCAACGAATTGTGAATATATCTGCGAGTACGACAATTGAAAGGGCGGGAAGAGCAGCCAATTCTTCCAGAACAACCACTGTCCGAGGTCATAAAGTTTTTCGGTGTCTTCGGAGTTATGCAGTTCGCAGTCCATCAACACTTTATAGTCTGTCGGGTCGGGTATATCTTCATATTCGTCTTCCAAAATGTGATACAACACCTTTGCGAGTTTCTTCAGACGTATGTCAGTGGGTGCCAAAAATCTGAACTGCATGGAGTTAAATGCAAGATAATACCAAATGACGAACTCCACATCTTCGATATTGAGTTCATAGACTATATACTCTTCGGAGTCTTTATGGAAGGGGACATAGTTGCCGTAGCGCTCTTTGCATTGGTCAATAAATGTGCGCCATAGTCCTGCATCACTTATTATATCTTGGTAATAGCCTGTAAGTCCTATACATACGACTTTCTTCAAGTCATCGGGAGCCTCTTGAAGCAAGGCTTGTTTGTCCCAATTATGATACAAACGGTTACATAAGGCGAGGTATGCCTTGTTTGAGGCCTGCTCAACTTCTCCATTCGGCTGATAAACCAGGAATTGCCGCATGTTTATATTATCCATAATTCCAGCTACTTATTTATTATTTTGATAATCAATTACATAGTCACCTATTTGAGGGGAGAACCGGACTTTGTCTGACACATACAGACCTTCAAGGAGATTGGCAGCCACAGCTTCGGCCGGCGTTAAATCGAGCAATCTGCCATCGTGCAGGAAGAGCCATATCCGACTTGCCATACGAAGACACAGAGCCACGTCATGACATGTCAGCAATATGGCCTTTCGTTTTTCCGAAGCTATTTTGTTGAGCATATCCATAATTTCCAACCGGGCTGCCGGGTCGAGAAAAGAGAACGGCTCGTCAAGGAACATTATTGCTGTATCTTGAGCTAATGCTCTTGCTATCATGGCTTTTTGGCGTTCACCATCGCTCAATTCGGCAATGTAGCACTCGGACTTATGACTGATACCGGCATCCCGCATCGCACACTCACACAGGTCACGATCCTCCCCTTTGAGAAAACCGAAAATACCGGTATATGGTTGTCGCCCAAGCTCCACAAACTGTCTTACTCTGAGCCCCCCGCTCATTCCGGTGGATGTGTCAACAACCGATAACTCCTTGGCTAATTGACGTTTTGGTATGCGTGCCACATCTTTGCCCATTATCTGCACCGTGCCGGATTTAGGCGGCAGCTCTCCGCTTAGTGTCCGCAGCAGCGTTGACTTGCCGATACCGTTGCCTCCGACAAGCGTGGTCACATGTCCCGGGTATAAGTCGACGGAAATCTCTTTGGCAAGCGGATGTTTATACCCAATGCTCAGGTGGTCTGTATGTATGTAGGGCTCTTTCATCAGTTGAAGTAATATAGTTTCTTTCGCCTTAATATGACATACATTATCACCGGGATACCTATAATAGGTGTTACCGCGCTCAGCGGCAAAATGCCTATCGATGTAGGTAACACGCTTAACCATGCACACATCAGCCCTATAGCGGCACCACAGAGCAGTGTGGCGGGCAGCAACACATTGTGGTGAGATGTTGCGAAGACAACACGTGCTATATGCGGGACTGCCAATCCGATAAACCCTACTGGGCCGCAATATGCAGTTGCCACGGCTGTCAATGCGCCGGAATAAAGCAATATGAGTGTACGTGTGCGACGTGGATTATATCCCAGGGAGGCAGCATATTTATCGCCGGCAAGCAGAGCGTTCAGCGGCTTGGCCATGCACATCGCGCCGATACACAATAATATGACCACAAAAGAAAAAATCGGCAACTCTCTAAGGGTCACCCCCATAAACGAGCCCATACCCCATATGGCATAACCTTTGACATCTTCTGAGGGGGCGAAAAAGTTGAGCCATGAGATAATGGCAGATGCCAAGTAGCCTATCATGATGCCGGCTATCAAGAGCATTGTCGCACTCCTCACAGCAGCTGACAATGCCAATAGTATCAGCACTATTATCCCGGCTCCTGCAATTGCGCCAACCAAAATACTCACTTGTGTGAATGTCGGTGACAAGTTGAAGTACATACCCGAGCCAAGCATTATCAATGCCACGCCAAGAGAAGCCCCGGTACTGACACCTAAAATCGATGGGCCGGCCAAAGGATTGCTAAACGTTGTCTGTAACATCAGCCCTGAAACAGACAGTGCCATCCCGCATAAAAGAGCCGTGATGGCCATTGGCAATCGTGACTCCAAAATGATTGTCTGATATATGGAGTTATCAATTGTACCGCCGGTGCAAACCGTCATTATATCTGCTATCGGTATATCCACAACGCCGGTGGTCATGCATGCGATGAACAGCACGACTGTAATAACACATATAACTATGTATGTACACTTTGTCTGCACCTTTTTGTCAAGTAAGTAGGAGGTCAATGAGCCTTTTGCAATATTTTGCCCTTCACATGCTTACTCTTTTGAAGTAGCGTGGCGTTACGCTGTCTGCAAACACCTCAGGGTGAAAAATAGATATATAATCTTTCAATATCAGCTCGGGGTGGAAAGGTGTTTCGTCATAAAACGGGACTGCAAATGTGTTCACACTCCACACTCCATTGCTCTTTGCCGGTTTGAAAAGCATATATCGTGAATCTTGTGCTTCCAGATCATTGAGTGTCAAGTCACCCATCCATTTTATGAGCCAAATATCAGCATCGGCCGCTCTGTCAAGCATTGCCTCAAAACCTTTAGGCAAGCTGCCGGAGGACTCGTCATCGCTCCAGATATAATTGCCTCCGGCATCTTGGATAAGGGTGGCTGCATAACTCTTTCCTCCGGCTACATACCAAGTACCTTCATACATGGTCTCGGCCATGACTTTTGGCTTTTTGGCTATACCCGATACCTTTTCTTTTAATACCTGATATTCAGTGTTTGCTTTTTTGAAAATAGTGTCGGCCATATCTTTTTTACCGGCAATTATTCCGAACAACTTAATCCATTCTGCTTTACCTATCGGCGTAAGCTCAGACGATTCTCGCACGTAAATGATGGGTATACCGAGTTTCTCAAGTTTTGAGAAGTCGGCTCCGTCATAGTGGCTTACGATTATCATGTCCGGCTTGGCAGCTATAATCTTCTCTGCTGCCGGCTCTTGCAGACTGCCCACATCAGCTATTTCTCCGCTCTCTATTCGGTCAAGCAAGTCGCGGTCTGTGAAGTATTCCGCATCGCCTATTGCTTTAATCAATTGTTGAGAGTTTAGCTCCTTAAGTACTGACGAATAGACACTTGTATACAAGAGTATTCTTTTCCTTTTAGATGGAGGCAGAACTTTTGCATTAGGTATATCAGGTATTTGCTGTGCGTCATCAGTATCAGGGAATATATAAACACCGAGATTTTGTGTCGTATCGACAGGCGAAACGACAGCAGCCACCCAGCAATCGCCGTCACGATATATTTCCAACCCCAATGCATTCGGTGCTTCATCGGCAACTTGATCTCTTTCTTGGCGAGGAGTGCAGCCGATAAGGACAAATAGCAATAGTGGTAATAGTTTATAAATTATTGACACGTTCAATTATCTTTTTTTAAGATATCTATAAGCTCGGTCGCAATACACTCTTTCTGGTCTCCGGTGATCATATCTTTCAATACAACAGTGCCATTGTTCAGCTCCGTCTCTCCTATTATGGCAACGTATGGAATACGCTCGGAGTTTGCATAACTCATCTGCTTTTTCATCTTTGAAGCATCAGGATAGAGTTGTGCCGATATGTCATTATCTCTCAGTTGTTTAAGTATGCTCATTGCTCTGGCGGCCTCAGCCTCGCCAAAGTTGACGAACATCACTTTGACACTGCCTGACAAATCATCCGGGTAGAGATTTAGGGCATTCAGAACATCATAGATACGGTCTGCGCCGAAACTGATACCCACACCTGAAAGACCGGGCAAGCCGAATACGCCGGTGAGGTTGTCATATCTGCCACCGCCGGTGATACTGCCAATTTCGACATCCAGGGCTTTTACTTCGATTATTGTTCCGGTATAGTAGTTCAGGCCGCGAGCGAGTGAGAAATCAAGATCGAGAGCCGCATTGTGTCCGAGAGCATCGAAATTATTAACTACAAACTTCAATTCTTCGATACCGAGAGTGCCTTCTTCAGAGCTTTTGAGCATCTCTGCCATCTGCTGCATCTTGGCTTCATTGTCACCGCTGAGAGTGAGGACCGGACGGAGCGCATCTATTTGGTTCGGTGTCAAACCCTTTTCAGCCAGTTCTGCATTGACGTTATCCAAGCCGATTTTGTCAATCTTATCGATAGCTACAGTGATATCAAGTAACTTATCGGGGCAGCCGATAACTTCTGCTATGCCGCTGAGTACCTTGCGGTTATTTACCTTGATTGCAACTCTTACTTTAAGCTCGGTAAATACCTTGTCTATCAGTTGCAACAAGTCTACCTCATTGAGAAGAGAGTCGGAGCCAACTATATCGGCATCGCATTGATAAAACTCGCGATATCGACCTTTCTGAGGTCTGTCTGCACGCCATACCGGCTGTATTTGGAAACGTTTGAAGGGCATTTGAAGCTCCGAGCGATGCTGAACCACATAACGCGCAAAGGGGACTGTGAGATCATAGCGTAATCCTTTTTCGCATATCTGATTGGTGAGATGCGGCAAGTTGCGCTCAATGAGCTGCTCATCGGATACGGACTTCAGGAAGTCACCAGAATTCAGTATCTTAAACAGCAACTTGTCACCCTCTTCACCATATTTACCCATGAGGGTTGACAAGTTCTCCATTGCCGGAGTCTCAATACGATGAAAGCCAAACAGATAGAACTGCTTTGTGATAGTTGAAAAGATATAGTCGCGGCGCGCCATCTCGATAGGGGAGAAGTCGCGAGTCCCTTTGGGTATACTTGGTTTCTGTGCCATTTTAACTTCTGTTAGTCAACGTCAATTGTAATGCAAAATTACAAATAATAAACGACTGTTCAAAATAAGCAGCCATATTTTTATCAACTGAAAGTCTGAACCGGGTTCTATAAGTAGGAGGTCAATTTAAATTTGCAGCTGTATAAACGGAAGTCAAACTATAATAAGCCCTGAGAAGATATTGACAATCATCTCAGGGCATGTTATTATAGTTATATATTGACCTCTTGCTTATCAGAGCATTGCCTGAAGTTTTGCTTCCAGTTCAGAGTATGGAACGAAGCCTACCGTGCGGTCTACCAGCTTGCCATCTTTGATGAAGATTACTGTGGGGATGTTACGCACGCGGTATTCAGAGGAAATTTCGTCGTTTTCATCTACATTAATCTTACCTACGACAGCTTTACCCTCAAATTTTTCAGCGAGCTCTTCAACAGCGGGACCAAGCTTCAAGCAAGGACCACACCATTCAGCCCAGAAATCTATCACTACCGGTTGACCGGACTCAATTGCTGCGCGAGCACTTTCGTCAGTAAATTGAATTGCCATGTTATTTTGATTTTAAAGTTAATTTTTCGTTGTTCAACTCAGAAGAACGATGTGCAAGCTTCCACATCACCACTCTGTCTTTTGTAAAAATATGTGTCAAAGTTAGCTAAATAATTTCTATTTGACAAATTATTTGCAGCCAAATTTTGCGGTAATACTCTTAACTTATTATTGTACAACTAATTGCACAACACCTTAAATGGAATATCCATATCGTTAAGAGCGTCTGTCAGATGTCTGTCTATGCGTATGAATTGTCTGCTTTGCAAGTGATATTTCTGACTGCGCGAAGCGTCATATACCTCAAATTTGAGATCTGAGCCTTGCTCGCCCTTTGGACACAGATTAGCTTTGAGCACATCTTTTAGCTCCGGCCGACAGTCTTCCGGTCGCACTTGCAATTGCAGCCCGGTGATGGTACGCCCCTGAATATCTGACAAAAGTTGTATATTGTTGATGTTCAGGTTGACACGAGTGGGGTCGTATCGGCTTGCTTGAAATTCCGCTGTGATGAAGATGGATGTACCAACCACACCATAGTGCTTGTATTCCAAATAAGCCTTGCCAAACAGGCGTATCTCCGCTTTGCCGCTGAAGTCCTCCAATGACAATATGCCCCATGGGTCTCCCTTCTTGCTGAATCTCTCTTGCATTCCGGTGACGAGCCCGCCCATGGTGATTTTGCGTCCCGGTTCTTCCGCATCTTTGAAGTTGGCACATTTAGTGTTACAGCCATATTCCAAATCCATGTAATACGGGTCGAGCGGATGAGCTGACAAATACATACCTACCAAACGCTTCTCCTCGTCGAGCAACTTTATGGGAGCCCATTTTTCGTATTTGGGATATGGAGGATGCTCTGTCTCGAGTGTTTCGAACTCATCGAACAGCGAGGCTTGTGCCGAATTCTTGTCTGCCTGGTAACGCTGGCCGTAATGCACCAGCTGTTCGGCAAATCCGGGTTCGCGGCTATCCGGGTTATTGGCAAACATTTCGCGTTGTATGTCCGGGAAGCAGTCAAAAGCGCCGGCGAAAGCAAGGCTTTCAATTGCCGCTCTGTTGCATGCCGCCGGGCTCACTCGCTCCACAAGGTCAAATATATCCTTGTACGGGCCGTTGATCTCGCGCTCTTTCAGTATGGCGTTTACGGCATTGACACCGACGCCCTTTACCGCTCCGAGACCGAAACGTATCTCACCATTCTTGGTAACACCGAACTTGTTGACAGACTCATTGATATCAGGCCCTTTGACGGAGATACCCATGGCCTTACATTCATCCATAAAGATAGTCAACTTATTGATATTAGCCAAATTGCGAGATAATACTCCGGCCATATATTCTGCCGGGTAATTAGCCTTTAGATATGCCGTTTGGTATGCCACCCATGAGTAGCATGTGGCATGACTCTTATTGAACGCGTATGATGCAAACTTCTCCCAGTCAGCCCAAATCTTTTCGAGCACTTCAGCTTTGTGACCATTGGCTTGACCTCCCTCAAGAAACTTAACCTTCAGGGCTGCCATCTTGTCTATCAGCTTCTTACCCATAGCCTTGCGCAAGACATCACTCTCACCGCGAGTGAAGTTGGCCAATAGTCGAGACAAGAGCATGACCTGCTCTTGATAAACGGTAATGCCATAAGTATCATGCAGATACTGCTCCATGATGTCTATGTCATAGACTATCGGCTCACGTCCTTGCTTACGCGCAATAAATTGGGGTATATAATCCATAGGGCCGGGACGATATAGCGCATTCATGGCTATAAGATCCTCAAACTTCGAGGGTTGCAATTCGCGCAGGTACTTCTGCATTCCGGCAGACTCAAACTGAAATGTGCCCGTGGTGCGCCCTTCGCAATAGAGCTGATATGTCTTCTCATCATCGATAGGAATCTTTTCCATATCAATCTCTATTCCATGAGATTGCTTGATATTCTCAACCGCTTCCATAATGATTGAGAGAGTCTTCAGCCCGAGGAAGTCCATTTTTATCATGCCCGTATCCTCGATGACTGAACCCTCATATTGTGTTACCAACAAGTTGGAGCCGTCAGTATCTTTGGCAGTTGATACGGGTACCCAGTCGGTTATATCATCGCGCCCTATGATGACACCGCAAGCGTGCACGCCGGTGCTCCTGACATTTCCCTCAAGCTGCTGAGCATACTTCATTGTCTCCCTAATCACCGGATTGGGGCTGTTGACCTCTGCTTCAAACTCCTTGATGAATTTGATGCAATTCTTGAAGTTGACTTTACCCTCGGGCATACGTTCCGGCACGAGTTTGGCCAGTCTGTTGGACTCTGACAAGGGCAAATCAAGCACTTTTGCCACATCTTTAATAGCCATCTTCGTGGCCATGGTGCCGTAAGTGATGATATGTGCCACCTTCTCCTCGCCATACTTCTCGGTGACATATTTCAGTGCTTTATAGCGACCATCATCATCGAAGTCCACATCAATATCGGGCAGCGAGATACGATCCGGATTGAGAAAACGTTCAAACAGAAGGTCATATTTTATGGGGTCTATCTGTGTGATACCCAGACAATAAGCGGCAGCTGAACCGGCAGCCGAACCACGGCCCGGGCCTATGCTCACTCCCAGTTTGTCGCGCGATGCGTTTATGAAGTCTTGCACTATCAGAAAGTAGCCCGGAAAACCCATGGTCTTCATTATGTGCAATTCAAAGAGCAAACGCTCAGCCACATCTTCCGGCAGTGGGTCGCCATATCTCTTTTTGGCTCCCTCCATAGTCAGCTTATTGAGGTAGTCGGCTTCAAACTTTATGCGATATAGTTTGTCATAACCGCCTAACTTCTTGATTTTTTCCTCTGCCTCCTCTTGTGACAAGACGACATTGCCGTGCTCATCGCGTGTGAACTCATTGAACAAGTCTTCTTCCGTGAGACGGCTGCGATACTCCTCTTCAGAACCGAAATCTGCCGGTATCTCATAGTTAGGCATGATAGGAGCGTGGTCTATCGAGTAGAACTCCACCTTATCAAGTATCTCCAATGTATTGGACAATGCTTCAGGCAAGTCCGGGAAGATTTGCGCCATCTCATCCTGACTCTTTATCCACTCTTGCTTGGTGTAGTGCATACGTGTCGGGTCTGAAAAGCGCTTTTGTGTGGAGATGCAGATCAGTCGGTCGTGAGCCTCGGCATCCTCCTCATTGACAAAATGCGAGTCATTAGTGCAAATCAGCTTGATATTATGCTTGCGAGCCATCTCAATCAAGAACGGATTTACCTGTTCCTGCTCCTCATAAGTGCGTGTGTTGGCATTCGGCTTGTCTGTCTTATGTCGCTGCAACTCAATATAGTAGTCATCACCAAACACTTTCTTGAACCAAAGGACAGTCTCTTCCGCTTTCTGCGGACTCTCGTTCATAAACTGCTGAGGCACTTCACCGCCCAAACAAGCAGTGCATATTATCAGTCCCTCCTTATGCAACTCCAGCTCCTTGCGGTCTGTACGTGGATGATAGTATTGACCCTCAGTCCATGCCTTACTGACAAGCTTCACCAGATTGTGGTAACCCTTCAGATTTTTTGCCAATACAATAAGGTGATAACCCTTGTTGGTCTGTTTACCGCGAGCATGCAAGTCATCCTTGGCCACATACATCTCACATCCGAGTATGGGCTTGAATTTCTCGTCATCACTCTTGCCCTTATTCTTCTTATTGACATAATTGAAGAACTCCTTTATACCGAACATATTACCATGGTCGGTGAGCGCAATACCTTTCATTCCCAAAGATATTGCTTTGTCCACTATGCCACTGACGGATGCTTGCCCGTCGAGCAGACTATATTGTGAATGTACATGCAGATGAACGAAATCCGGCATAACTTAAGCGTGGTCTGTTTTTTGATTTGGAATGCAAATTTAGCAAAAATATCCCAAATTATTGGTGCATTCAACAAAAAAAACTAACTTTGCACTATTAATAGCAATATTCCGTAGGAGTAACTATTATACGAGGAGTAATTTATAACGTAAAAGACGAGTAATCAGAGGGTCATTAGGTTGGTCCGACTCGCATATCTATAAAAACACACAAATGGCGACAATAATTAATTATGACGATGTAGAGGTAGAACGTGCCCACCGCATAGTGTTGGATAACGTCACTTTCAGCGTGGAAGAGGGCGAATTCTGTTACCTCGTCGGCAAGGTAGGCAGTGGCAAGAGTTCATTGCTCAAGTCCATGTATGCCGATGTGCCGATAGAGCATGGTGAAGCGAAGGTGCTCGACTTTAATCTGCGCACCATAAAGAGAAAAGATATCCCCAAGCTGAGGCGCGCTTGCGGTATCGTATTCCAAGACTTTCAGCTCCTTCAAGGCCGTAGCGCATACGCCAATCTCGACTTCGTATTGCGCGCTACCGGCTGGATCTCCAAAGCAGAACGCGAGGAACGCATTGAGCAAGTGCTCAACGAAGTGGATATGTTAAGCAAGAGCTACAAGATGCCCCATGAGCTTTCCGGCGGTGAGCAACAACGTGTGGTTATAGCCCGTGCCATGCTCAATAAACCGAAACTAATCCTTGCCGACGAACCTACCGGCAATCTTGACCCGGAGACCGGATATAACATAGTCAGCTTGCTTCACCGCTTGGTATCAGAGGGTCATACTGTCCTTATGGCCACTCACAATCTGCAATTAGTGGACGAATTCCCGGCACGTGTGCTTCAATGTGCCGATAAGCAACTGACAAGCAATTAGTTGCCATAACCATGGACTCATATTCGGTGTAAATAAAATATCACGCAGATGATGGAAGCATTTCAGTTTAAGCAATTAAGAGTGGAGCATGGGGCAAGTGCTCTGCCGATTGGCTTTGATGGTGTGCTGTTGGGAGCTTGGACAGACGTCGGTAATGCAAAAAGAGTGCTTGACGTCGGCACCGGATGTGGTATTATTGCGCTGATGTGCGCACAGCGTAATCCCACAGCAGAAATAATCGGCATTGACATACACCCTGACTCCGTGCGTGAAGCATCCGAGAACTTTCATAATTCGCCATGGTCAGGCCGATTAGAAGCTAAACTATTGGATTACAATGCTTTAACAGCCTCCGACTTAAAGTGGGGGAGTGGTATAGACTTGATTATCAGCAACCCGCCATTTTTTAATACCGGAATACAGCATAATAAGGCTGCCGGACTCACGGCAGCCTATAGTAATTACCGAAGCCGATTGGCAGCTCGCCATATAGATAAATTCGGACCTCAGATACTTATTGAACATGGCTCAAAATTGCTTACCGAGAAAGGTAGCATATCATTGATATTCCCAGCCGGATTAGAACGCGAACTGATTAGCGTATCACACAATGTCGGACTTTTTGTACGCCGAATATGCCGAGTATCCAACACCCGGAGAGTGAAACCAAAACGCATCTTGTTTCAAGTATCGCGCCAATTTGGCGATTGCAACATTGAAGAAATGTCAGTACGCGACAATGACGGAGCATACACGCATCAATACCGACAACTCACGCAAAACTTCTACATCAAATAAATTCTTGATAAGCATCAATCCGCTGCAACAAACAAAGAGTCATTAATCACAAACAAGACATAGTTTGAGCAAGAAGTAAAGAATCCAAAGGGCAGAAGCCAAGCTGAAATACATATTTAGACCCTTCACAGCTGAAAATTACCATGAAGCGATACCCTGTATCCTATTTAACATAATAGAGATTATTGAGTGTATGCGTCTTCCTCTTTAATATACAGATACTCCTTTGCCTAATAATCAACTTTTGTTTCTATCGGCATGACCATGTCCTCGGGGCTTTGCCATGTATGAAAATGTGGCCGGGTATATACCAATGTACTATCACCGGGAATGCGCATATTACATAGTGTCACCGACAATATTTTTGTCTCACCATTTTTATCAACATAATATAATGCACCATACTCGAAATCTTTTACGCCGGGAAGACGCTGTAACATATTGCCTTGTGGTGTCAAATAAATTTGGGCAGTATCATTAATCAACCGCATCTTGGTCATATCAAGGTGCTTGAACTCCGTTGGCAGTAACTTCAAATATTGTCGTTGCGGATGTATCAAATATGTACTTTGGCCTGTGGTAAAGGCATCTCGTTGAACTTTACGCAAGCATAATACGGAGACATCATTACCAATATCATCATAATAGACTTTGCCGTCTTTTGTCTTGACAAATTCATCCATTATATGGTTGTAATATATGAATATGCCCAGAAAGCATAGTATACATATCAGTGCATTGATAAGCGGAGGTATAGCTACATATAAAATGATAAATTTATCTCCAAGTCGCCCATTGACATCTCTGATTGCTTCTACGAAAAAGTCAAAAAATCGCCCGAACCCCGGAAAGTCAGCACCTTGAAAGATATATTCCTTATAATAACGACAATAGCCCAAATCGTCATTTATATATATGTAGAAGTAAGCTATTATGCCGGAGAGTATGGTACATAGTATGACATAAGATATGGGCAACCAACTGCGAAGCCCTTTACCGGTTGTTGATGTTAGCATATTTTTCACCAAGTAGCAGTTCAGATTATATGAATACCTTCAACAAATGATAGTTCGATGATAGAATACTGATTCTCTTATCTAAACAAAATGTATCCTTTCTGTCCGTTAACAGACAGAATTGGATACATTTAGTGTATGGATTTCGGTACAAGTTACTCCTCTGTGGCTTCCGGTTTTGGTTCAGCCGGTTTGCGTGTCGTTTTGCGTGATGCACGCTTCTTGGGTGCCGGTGCCTCTTCTACCGGATCAGGGATGCCGGCAAGCTTGCTGTCTATCATGATGCGACCGCAATATTCGCATACAATAACTTTCTTGTGCATCTTGATCTCGAGTTGGCGCTGAGGCGGTATGCGGTTGAAACAGCCGCCACATGCATTACGCTGTACTGTCACAATACCCAAGCCATTGCGTGCATTTTTGCGGATACGCTTGAAGGCAGCCAGTGTATAGGCATCTATTTGCGGCTCAATCTCCAGAGCTTTCTGACGCAAGTTCTCCTCTTCTGCTTTTGTCTCGCTCACGATATCTTCAAGCTCTGCCTTCTTTTCAGCCAGGATGTGTTCACCATCTTCGAGCTCAACGCGTGTGTTTTGGATATCATTCTGACGACCCTCTTGAGCTGCAGTAAGTTCTCTTATCTGCTTTTCGGCAAGCTCAATCTCCAGGCCTTCAAACTCGATTTCCTTGCTCAAGAAGTCATATTCGCGATTGTTACGCACATTATCTTGTTGCTCGCGGTAACGTGCTATTTTGGCTTCGCGGTCTTTTATTTCGCCACTTTTAATGAGGATTTGCTTCTTATAGTTGGCAATCTCCTCCTCATATTTGCCAAGGCGAGTCTGGAAGCGTGCTATATTGTCTTCCAAATCTTTTACCTCATTGGGCAACTCACCACGAAGGGTTTTAATGCGGTCAATTTCGGTATAGATGGTCTGCAACTCGTAGAGCGACTTAAGACGCTCCTCGACACTGCGGTCTTTCTCAACTTTCTTCTCTGTGGCCATGTTGAAATTATTTGTATCTATATTGTGTTTATTTTTGTTGGCTTATGAAGTTGACTCGACTAATCAATCATATGTAGACAGGCTCATACAACTTCTTACATGCATGCTATGGGAGACTCCTCATTCTCTGATAAGTATGTTGTCAAGTCCGGGAACTTGGCTCTCAATATACGTGCAAATATCTTTTTGGTACATATTTCACTCTCATAATGACCTATGTCGGCAATAAGTATTTGTCCGGCATAAGTCGTGTAGTCATGATATTTGACATCACCGGTGACTATAACATCAGCTCCCATCTGCACTGCATCGCGTATGAGAGACGCTCCGGCACCACCACAGACAGCTACCCTTCTGACTGTAAATTTGGGTATGCTGCGTGAGTACCGCAGAGCTTCCACGTTAAACGTCTCTTTGACTCGTCTGAGGAATGCTAATGTGGGTACCGGGGTGATTGAACCTATAATGCCAAGCCCTACATTATTATCATGAGGGTCTGCCGACAATACTCGCATTTCCGTCAGCTGCAATTGGCGTGCTATCTCATAGCTTACACCCTCGCATGTGCGGTCAAGATTGGTATGTGCAGCGTATAGAGCTATCCCGGAGCGTATCGCTTCGATGATGACGCGGCCGCGATCATCATCAGGGGTGATATGCTTCATACCGCCGAAAAGCAGCGGATGATGACTGACTATCATATTACACCCTCTTTTGATTGCTTCAGCCAAGATGTCTGAATTGACATCAAGGCAAAGCAACACCCCGGTGACAACTTGCTGAGGCACGCCAATTTGCAAGCCGGCATTGTCATATGCCTCTTGCAATCGACATGGCGCAAATTCTTCTATTACTGTGGCTATGTCTGCTACTGTAATCATTATTTATCTTCCGGGAGTTCCAAACGGAGATTCAGCTCTTCAAGCTGAGCCGGATCCAATGGTGAGGGTGACTCATTCATCACATCACGTCCGGAGTTGTTCTTGGGGAATGCGATTGTGTCACGTATGGAGTCAAGCTCGGCAAGCATTGACACGAAGCGGTCGAAGCCGAGTGCCAAACCGCCGTGAGGAGGTGCACCATACTTGAATGCTTTCATCAAGAAGCCAAACTGCTCTTGAGCCTTTTCAGGAGTAAAGCCGAGTAGCTCGAACATTGTGTCTTGAAGCTCGCTGTCGTGAATACGTATTGAGCCGCCTCCGAGCTCGGTACCATTGACTACGATGTCGTATGCTGTGGCACGCACTTTGCCGGTGTCGCTGTGCAGAAGCGGGATATCTTCCGGATTGGGTGAGGTGAAAGGATGATGCATTGCGTAATAGCGTTGGGTCTCCTCATCCCATTCGAAGAGGGGGAAGTCTACTACCCACAAGGGAGCAAATACATCTTTCGGACGCAGACCGAGGCGGCGTCCCATCTCCAGACGCAGCTCGCATAGCTGCTTGCGAGTCTTCATGGTGACACCACTCATTATGAGCAACAAGTCACCTTTGGAGGCACCCATTCGGTCGGCCCATTCTTTTATTTGCTCTTCTGTAAAAAACTTGCCTACGCTGCTTTTGATAGAGCCGTCTTCAGCTATCTTAACCCAGACAAGTCCTTTGGCTCCTACTTGGGGACGTTTCACAAAGTCTGTAAGCTCATCAGTCTGCTTGCGAGTATATCCGGCGCATCCCGGCACACATATACCGACTGTCAGCTCGGCATCATCCATCACGGCGAAGCCCTTCCCTTTCACTAAGTCTGTCAACTCGACAAACTTCATGCCGAAACGGATATCCGGCTTGTCTGAGCCATAATATTTCATTGCGTCAGCCCATGTCATACGCGGGAAGGGCTCAACAAAGTCTATATTCTTGACATACTTGAAGATGTGCTTCACAAGACCCTCAAACATCTGTATGACATCCTCCTGCTCCACGAAGCTCATCTCGCAGTCCACCTGAGTAAACTCCGGCTGACGGTCAGCACGTAAGTCCTCATCGCGGAAGCATTTTGCCAACTGGAAGTAGCGGTCAAAACCGCTCACCATGAGCAATTGCTTGAACAACTGCGGGCTTTGGGGCAGCGCGTAAAATTCGCCCGGGTTCATACGTGAAGGCACCACAAAGTCGCGTGCACCTTCCGGGGTAGACTTGACGAGTATAGGTGTCTCTATCTCCAAGAAGCCGTTGGCATCGAGATATCGGCGTATCTCAAAGGCCATGCGATGACGCAGCTCCAAATTGGCTCGCACGCCGGGACGTCGCAAATCCAGATAGCGATACTTCATGCGCAAGTCATCGCCGCCATCGGTGTTATCTTCGATTGTGAAGGGGGGTACGTCACTCTTGTTCAACACCTTCAGTGTTAGAGCAGTGAGCTCAATGTCGCCGGTGGGGAGCTTGGCATTCTTGGACTGCCTCTCCTCTACTTTACCGGAAATTTGCACCACATACTCTCTGCCGAGAGCTGCTGCACGCTCACACAGCTCCTGATTTACTTCATTGTTAAACACTACCTGAGTGAGGCCATAGCGATCCCTCACATCCACAAAAATCATACCACCGAGCTTGCGTACACGTTGTACCCAACCGGCAATAGTCACTTCTTCGCCAACGTTAG
>N._stephensi_709_foregut__coassemble_100_pt1 | contig 33571 bp, 29 predicted proteins | sample N__stephensi_709_foregut__metabat2_high_PE_009 | metagenome-assembled genome bin N | reverse complement strand
GTCCTTGTCCGGCAACCTCGAAGGCTTGCTCCACGACAGATATATGGAATATTCGCTTAACCTCGGCCTCAACTTCCCGAAGTTCAAGTTCCCCCTGTTGTCTTCACAATTCAAGCGCCGCATACAGGCCACTACAGACTTACGCATGTCACTCAACTATCAGGAGCGACCGGAGTATACACGCGTCATAGCCTCTGCCGGCTTCAGCTACACATGGCAAGAGCGTTTCCGCTCACGCCGACATATATGGACACCCATAGACATCAACTACGTCTATCTGCCCGAAAGCACACAAGACTTTATCAATCAGATAGCGCCGGACAACCCTTTGTTGCGTTACAGCTATGAAGACCACTTCATCATGAGCATGGCCTACCGCTTGTACATCAGCAACAAACGGCCGGAAAGCGCATATCAACGCACTTCACAAAATGATGTGTGGACTTTCAGACTCAACGCCGAGACCGCCGGCAACTTGCTATTTGCCATCAACTCCATATTCACACACCGCAATGATGTGAAAGATAACCCGTATAAAGTATTTGGCATCAACTACTCTCAATACGTCAAAGCAGAGTTGGACTTCGGCTTCTCGCACTCATTTGACACGCGCAACTCGATAGCCTTCCACGCCGCCTTGGGAGCAGCCTATCCGTATGGCAACAGTCGCATCCTCCCATTTGAAAAACGCTTCTACGGCGGCGGTGCCAACGGAGTGCGCGGCTGGGACGTGCGCACGCTCGGCCCCGGCGACTATGACGCATCCAACTCCGTCAGCTCTTTTATCAATCAGTGTGGTGACATACTGCTGACCCTCTCAGCCGAATATCGTGCCAAATTGTTTTGGATTATCGAGGGAGCACTATTTGTGGACGCCGGTAATATATGGACCATTCACGCATACGAAAACCAGGAGGGTGGCATGTTTCACTTCGACACATTCTACAAACAATTAGCAGCCTCCTACGGAATAGGTGTACGCTTCAACTTCAACTACTTCCTGATACGCGTTGACATGGGTATGAAAGCGCACAACCCGGCACGTGGCCAAGAGCCATGGCCACTCATACACCCCCGTTGGGGTCGCGACTCCTCATTCCACTTCTCCATAGGCTACCCCTTCTAACTCAATCACCCTCCCCGGCATACGCCTAGCTCACTTATCGACAGGCGAATAATCAGCTTGTTGTTCGCACACGACACCCTCAAAAAGCCCATGGAGCTTTCGTACAGGCCTATATATAGCTTTGCCAACAGATGGTCTCGCTTGCTCAGGGAAAACCTCATATATTTGATTCAACAATCGTATGAGCGAACGTCCTATGGCCCAAGCCATATTTACCGGGACTGCATTTCCAATCTGCTTGTATTTAGCTGAAAGCGAACCACAAAACTCCCATGAGTCCGGGAATGTCTGTATACGAGCATATTCTCTGACGGTGAGAGGACGTGTTTCCGTGGGGTGACACCTTTCAGTCTGCTTTTGTGCCGGTGCACACGTCAGAGTCAGACTTGCCTCATCCATAGCCAAACGGCGAGCCATACCGGTTTTGCCACCGCCAAGCAGATAGCTCCCTTTCATATAATCACGAGCCACATCTTCCGGCAAATTTCGCCAATCGCCTCCTTCCGGCACGAGCTTCATAACTTTCTCTTTAGCAGCCGGATATTTTTGCCCCTCACTTACAGGCACATCAGTGTCATATAATTCACCTCTGAAGAAAGCATCTCTCAAAGTTCTCAACTCACCACAGACTGAGGGCCATCGGAAATTGACATGAGGCGCAATATCATTGCGTATACCTATGAGTATAAGGCGCTCGCGCTTCTGCGGTACATTATACATGATAGCTCGCAGCACACGTGGTTCTATAAGGGTATAACCGAGTTCGGCAATAACAGATTTAATAGTGTCTATTGTCCTTCCTTTATCATGCTCGAGCAATCCTTTTACATTCTCAGCCATAAAAACTTTCGGTTGTACCTCTTTGATTGCTCTGGCCAATTCAAAAAACAATGTACCGCGCGTTTCTTCAAAGCCGAGACGCTTGCCCGCGTATGAGAATGCTTGACACGGAAAGCCACCCGAGAGGAAGTCAATTATCCCTTTATACTCTGAAAAATCTATATCATGGATATCACCTTGCACCACATTCCACTCCGGCATGTTCTTTTTGAGCGTGGCACACGCATCCTTGTCAAACTCATTTAACATCAAATGTTTAAACCCGGCCAGGTGCATACCCAATGCCAAGCCGCCACCACCGGCAAACAGCTCTATAGAGGTATACTCCTTGTTTGCTGTCACAGCACATTCCTGCTCCCAATCGTTGTGTAGCATGGCCGATATTTCCGGGAATATAGACAACTCGGAAGCAAGCAGATATTTACCATTATGCTCGTCTTTGTGCAATACACACTTGCCGGCAGTTATCCACTTTTCGACCGTTGCACGCGATACTCCGCAAATATCTGCAAAATTATTAAGCGAAATTCGACTATCCTTCTTCATTTAGTTTTACAAGTGGGTAAACATCCCGGCATTAATATTTATATTATTCGGCGCGTTCATTTTGTGGAACCTACCTTAAGTTTATCGAACCCTTCGTAAGTGTTAAAAGCAAGCATGTACAGACTTGTAAGTATGTCTGCATGTTCGCGTGTCAGTTCTTCATAAACCGTGTTTTTGATAACCAACCCCGGATTATCTTTGATAACATCCTCTATAATCAAGGGCAACGCATCACACAATTTATAAAAGGCATCATCTATGCCAAACACTAAAGCATAAAACTTATCCATCGACATGCGGCGAATTCGTTTATGTTCACGTTGCTTTCCGTCAAGGCTTATTTTCCATGCCTCATCTCGCGAACGCTTGGATATTACCTCCACGAGATAACATGTAGCTTCATCGTCATCAAGCAATTTGCCTTGCATCTTCATATATGTCTTTTGAGATGATGCAGAGTTCATTGTGTTATGCTTGTTTTTCATCTCGACATAGATATGGAGGCCATCGTTTTCTACATCAAATCCTTTGGGAGGGACGACCCAACCATTCCCGGCATAATGAAAAATATTTTGATGGAAATATCCTATGCGATTGGTATTTGACTTATCAATCTGTCTGAAACATTCATCTTCAACAGCTTGTTTAACCGTCTTGCAATAAACCTTGGCATCAAATGTAAGTTTTATCGGATCTATAATATTCTCATTAAATTGGCTCAATGTTATTTCACGACGATAAGATTCGACTGTCTTCTTGACGTGCTCATAAATGTCTTCATCTGAAATAAAGCCCAAATTATATTTCCTCATTTTATCTGATTATTATTTGTAACGCGCATATCTTGCAAAGTTACGATTTTTTTATGATTAATACAAATAATGATGAAGTAAGACGATAGGTATAATGATAAAAGCGTATAGTCGGCAAGGGGGTATGTTTGCTAACTATACGCTTTTTGGGGGGATGAGGGGTTGCTTGAGGCCGGGAGGAGGGGGCTTTGGGGGGTTATTTGAGCTTTGCGGTGGCGAGAGCGTAGTCGGGCTCGTTGGTGATTTCGCTGACGAGCTCGTTGGCCAAGACCGTACCGTCGCGGTCAATTATTACCAGTGAACGGGCATAGAGGCCTCTCATCGGTCCGTCTGCTATCTCTACTCCGTATGCCTTACCGAAGTCTGAACGGAAGCCGCTGCCGGTTGTGACATTCTTGATACCATTGGCTGTGCAGAAGCGTGTGGCGGCAAACGGCAAGTCCATAGACACGCATATCACCACGGTGTCGGGCAATGAGGATGCTTCGACATTAAATCGGCGCACTGAGGCGGCGCATACATCGGTATCCATGCTGGGGAAGATGTTCAGCACGACACGTTTGCCGGCATAATCAGACAATTTGATTTCTGACAAGTCTTGAGCTACGAGTGTGAAGTCCGGTGCCTGTGTGCCTACTTCCGGCAGAGAGCCGACTATTGACATCGGATTGCCCATAAGTGTTATCTTTTCCATAGTTTGCATTAGATTGTTAAACGAATTTTCTGACCAATTAACGCATTGAGGTGAGGAATTGTTCATTACGACGAAGCTCGGCTGCAACACATGATTGAGCCGAGCTTCTATATTAGAGCTTATGTTATGGTTATCCGCATTTTGAGTGGCCGCAGTTGGTGCACAGCAGACAGCCCTCTTGATATACCAGGGTCTTCTCGTGGCAGTGCGGGCACTCCTGGTCGCCGGCTTTGGTGCCGTCGGGGACATATTTCTTGAGCGCACGTACCACACCATTCTTCCATGTGTTGATGTTCTCGGAGTTGAGCTGGAGACCATCTACCAGTTTAAGCACCTGATCGATAGGCATTCCGTAGCGCAACACGCCGGAGATGAGCTTGGCATAGTTCCAATACTCGGGGTTGAACTTCTCGCTCAGACCCTCAATAGTGACCTTGTAGCCACGCTTATTGGTGAACTGGAAGTCATAACGCTTGCGTCCGTCGGGGTCTACATTCTTGATGATTTTACCCTTGTTGACGCTCTTGGGGCAGAAGATACCCTCATCCTCGTCAGCCAGACCGGTGAAGATCTCATATGGCTTGCCGTCATCATCCAGACCAACAAAGGCAATCCACTTCTCCTTGTTGTTCTGGAAGCGAACCACGTCTGCTTCAAGCTCTGTGGGACGCTTCATCACCTCTTGTGCGTAATGTATGAGGTGGGCTCCTTTCTTCTTGGATGAGACTGTCTCGAGCACATTGTTGCGCGAGCCGTCGCGGTATACGGTGCACCCCTTGCATCCGCATCTCCATGCCTCGACATACAGGTCGCCCACAAGCTCTTCGGTGACGTCTGAGGGGAGGTTGATTGTCACGGATATTGAGTGGTCCACCCACTTCTGTACCGAGCCTTGCATACGCACTTTCTCGAGCCAATCGACATCGTTTGATGTCGCCTTGTAGTATGGAGAGCGGGCTACCAGGGCTTCAATCTCCTCGGTCGACATGTTCTTCTTCACTTCGATGCCGGCAACCTTCATCCAGTCGAGGAATTTGTGGTGGTACACGATATACTCCTCGAATGCGTCGCCCACCTCATCAACAAAGTCTATGGATGCATCCGGGTCATCATGGTTGACTTTGCGGCGACGCTTATATACGGGCGAGAATACCGGCTCGATGCCGCTTGTTGTCTGTGTGAGGATTGATGTACTGCCGGTGGGAGCAATAGTCAGACAGGCTATATTGCGACGTCCCTGCTTGAGCATCTTCTTATACAGCTCCGGGTCAGCTTCGGCCAGACGCTTCATGAACGGGTTGTTCTTCTCTCTCTCGGCGTCGAAGATGGGGAATGCGCCACGCTCGGCGGCCATGTCAACTGACGCATTATAGTATGCGAGTGCGAGTGCCTTATGTACCTCGGTAGAGAAAGCTGTTGCCTCGGGTGTGCCATAACGCAATCCGAGAGCAGCGAGCATATCGCCCTCGCCGGTGGTGCCGCATCCGGTACGACGACCTTTCAGCGTCTTGTTGCGTATCTTCTCCCAGAGGTTGAGCTCGGTGTTCTTCACCTCGTCTGTCTCCGGGTCGGTGGCTATCTTGGCGATAATCTTTTCGTTCTTCTCCATCTCCAAATCGATAAGGTCATCCATAAGGCGTTGAGCCTTGCCTACATGTACGCGGAACTTATCGAAGTTGAATTCAGCCTCCGGTGTGAAGGGGTTTTCGACATATCCGAACAGGTTGATAGCTATGAGTCGGCAGCTGTCATAGGGGCAGAGGGGTATCTCACCACAAGGGTTGGTTGAGATAGTCTCAAATCCGAGGTCGGCGTAACAGTCGGGCAAGCTTTCGCGCTGTATGGTATCCCAAAAGAGGACACCCGGCTCCGCACTCTTCCATGCGTTATGCACAATCTTCTTCCATAAGGCAGTGGCATCTGTTTGGGTGGTGTATGAGGGTTCTTCACCATCCACGGGTTTTACCGGGTATGTCTGAGTATAAGGCACACCATCTACAGCACACTGCATGAAGTCATCATCTATGCGCACAGAGACATTTGCACCGGTGACTTTACCTTCTGTCATCTTGGCATCTATAAATGCCTCGCTGTCGGGGTGCTTGATGCTCACGGAGAGCATGAGTGCGCCGCGACGTCCGTCCTGCGCCACCTCACGTGTTGAGTTGGAGTATCGCTCCATGAAGGGCACCAGGCCGGTAGATGTGAGGGCGGAGTTCTTAACCGGACTGCCTTTAGGGCGTATATGGCTCAAATCATGGCCTACACCTCCACGACGCTTCATGAGTTGTACTTGCTCCTCATCTATTTTGATTATGCCGCCGTATGAGTCGGGATGACCATCGAGTCCTATAACAAAACAGTTGGACAACGAGCCTACTTGAAGGTCATTGCCTATACCGGCCATAGGACTGCCCTGCGGCACTATATATTTGAAATGATCCATGAGCTCAAAAATCTCTTGTTCGCTCAACGGATTGGGATACTTATTCTCTATACGAGCAAACTCACGCGCCAGACGATGGTGCATATCCGTCGGCGTCTTCTCAAAGAGATTGCCATATGAGTCTTTCAAAGCATACTTGTTGGACCAAACGCGTGCGGCCAACTCATCACCTTTGAAATACTCCACTGAAGCCTTGAACGCCTCGTCGGGAGTATAAATCTGTTGTGTTTCCTGTTCAGTCATAGTAGTGAGGGGTGGAGTTAATTTTAATTTGCTCCCATGCTTTACCATGTGTCGGCATGGGAGTGCAAAGTTCATATTTTTTTCTGAAACAAACAAATATTTTCGACATGTTTTAAAATAATTTTTGCCTGAAGTTTCCCGTTTTAAACATCTATATCGCAATATCTCTGTTACTTACATATTGTATCTACACTCAAAAGTTTTCCAAAAGTATTTTCTTCATATTGCATGGGTCAACTTTTTTAGCTAAATTTGCGGTGATAATAATTCAAGAAATCGCTAATTTTCATAACACGTTAAGACACAATGATTTCAGACTTCTCCTACTTTAAAGAGCGCCGCACGGTGCGCAGCTTCACAGAAGATGTCCCCTCGCCGGAGCTCATCAACGAGATACTCGAACTCGCCGGGCGTGCCCCCACAACCGGCAATATGCAGCTGTATAGTGTGATAGTGACACGCGACCCGCAGAGGCTTGCACATCTGCGTCCGGCACACTTCAACCAGCCGGCCTCCATGGCTCCCGTGCTTATCACCATATGCGCCGACGTCAACAGATTTGAACACTGGTGTCGTGTGAGCGATGCTCAGCCACAATTCCGCAACCTGCAAGGCCTGACAGCAGCCGTGCTCGATGCCTCACTGCTGGGCCAACAAATCATCACGATAGCCGAAATGAAAGGTCTCGGCACATGTTGGCTCGGCACTACCACATATAATGCGCCGGAGATAGCCGAAGCACTCCGACTGCCCCGGGGTGTTGTACCCATCGGCACATTAGCTGTCGGATACCCGTCCGGCGAGACTTCACAATGCGAGCGTCTGCCGCTTAAAGCATGGGCATACAACGAGGAATACCCCGACTTCACCGATGAGCAAATCAAGCAGCTATATGCAATAAAAGATGAGTTTGATGACAATCAAGTCTTCATAAAAGAGAACGGCAAACAGACATTGGCGCAAGTCTTCACCGATATCCGTTACCCGGCCTCAACCTCCGACCCCTTCTCCAAAAAATTCATGGAGTACCTTCAATCCGCCGGTTTCGAAATATAATCAGCAGGTTTCGAAATATAATCAGCAAAAATTACAGTCAGAGGAGGACGTTGCGCCATCAAAGGCGACGCCCTCCTCTTACTTTATGATACAAAATAGTGGCTTTATGAGCATAAAATTATGTTAAATTTAAATCTTTTAACACGTCTAACATACCGAAAAGTTAGATGTTTGCAAATATTTAACAATTTTTAACATTTCGGGGGGTAATTTGAAAATTTCGGTGTAACTTTGCACCGCTTTTAGGAACTAATCATTCTCAGAGTTGGCAGACACATACTTGTTGTCGCTGTAAATACCTGTTTTGATTGCGCGATAGAGCTGCTCGTCAGACTTCTTTACCTATCTTCGCCGACGAGCAATCTAAAAAGAAAGGTTCGGCTATAGAAAGCCCATCATTTGCGATGCAATTATTTGACAGAACTTTTGCCGCTGCCTGCAAACCGTGACAGTCCTCTCTTTGACTAACTGCCTTGCTTCATTGTCTAAACTATCTTCAGAGATAGAGCATGCTGTAACAACAGACATTTAGACAGATATTGTATCATATAAACTGAAAAACAAAAAATAATAATTACATAACTTAAGTTCAACATGAAGAAGATTTTATCATTAGCGTGCGGAGTCTCTGCCTTGTTGTTCGCATCATGCGCCAACGACGAGCCGATCGCACCCGAAAACAATGTTGAGAGCCAGAATGGTGACTTCTATGCCTCTTTGACTCTTCGCTTGCCCTCCGGATCCGGCACACGTGCCGTTAATGGTGGCTACTCCGGTACCGAGATCGGTCAAGACTCGGAAAATGATGTTCAGAATGTCATTGTAGTTTTGGCTACTAAAGATGCCCAAGGTCGTTATAAAATAATGTCTCAGGCACAAGCTTCAAAGACAAATATCACATCCTCTACCGGTTCAAATGTCAACTACAACTTCAACTTCAGCACTGACCAAATGTCCGACAATCTCCTGGACGAGAGCTCAGAATTAGCAGAAAAAGAAGTGTATGTCTTTGTCTATGCAAATCCGACAACTAACGTCACCACACTGATAGACGGCAGTACTTCGACCGTACTTGACAATAAGCTCGGACAACTTGGAGTTAAAGGACAATTGGGTGACAGTGGAAGCAAGGATCACGAAATGTGGCAGCCCAACAACTTCCTGATGACCAACAGCGCACTGACTACCGTCACACTCCCCTCTCGCTATGATTTGGTTCACGACCACAACACTGCCGCAAAAGCCTTCAATTTAGGTACCGTTGAGATAAGCCGTGTATGCGCACGCTTCGACTTTGCCGTGACAAACGACAACCTATACCCGGTGATGAACATTGACGGCTCAAACAAATTGGGTGATATTGAGCTTACAGATATGGCAATGTTCAATATCCAAAAACAATTCTACTTGCTGCCTCACATTTCAACGAATAAATGGAGTTGGGGAGCAACGACTGAATCCGGCACTCTCAACTACACTATCTGCGGTGACATGGAGAGCTTCGTCATGAGCTACAACCCCGGTAACTTCAAGGGTCAAGCTACTCTGAATACTACCGGTAATAATCCTTATAATGGTTACTTCTATTGTAACATTATCAACAATGACTTGTCTATGGATGGTTATACCGGTGGTAACTATCTCGACTGGGTGTCAATCAGACCTGATGATTGGAATAATCGCACTCACGACAAGAATGAAGGCGGTACAGAGGCAGACAATAACGGCTCATGGCAGCCGGACAATAGCGATTATCGCATTTGGCGCTACACTACTGAAAACACCATACCTCAAAAGATTAATGGCAGTAGCGTAACTTCACAACGTCAAGGTATCACGACAGGTGTTGTATTCAGAGCCGTATTCCACCCCGAAGACAAAGAGCAATGGAACGGCAACGTGATTTATGTGCACAACAATGTAGTATATGGTGACTTGGCAGCTCTGAAGAAATTTGTTGACGAGAACCCCAATTCAGTAGTAGCACAAGACTTCAAAACAAGTAGCGTATTCGCATCAATAAAAACCGATGAAAACGTACAGGCAAACCTGAAGGTAAATCTGTTCCGCGAGAGAAGCTTTGAGTCAGAAAATCGTAACAACTTCATAGCATACGCACCCAACAAAGCCGGTGAATACGTCATGTATTATTTCTACTACAACCGTCACAAGACAAATGGTGATAACACCGTGATGGATGAAGACGAGTTCGGTGTAGTACGTAACAACGTATACAAACTGCGTGTAACTGCAATCAACCGTCTCGGTCTGCCGAAAGCTCCGACAGATGAGAACAAGGAAGACGAGCAGGAAGAAGCATACTTCAAAGTTGACTGCCACGTACTCCCCTGGACCGTGCGTGTCAACAACATTGAGTTCTAACCTACATTAAACGTTCTATATATTCTTTGGTGTCGTGAGACACTGCAAGAGACTGCTTCGCAGCTCAAAAATTTAATTAATGTTATTACTCTCGTAGAGACTTGCGGGGGGTGATGCCCCCGCAAGTCACCAACCAAAAATTCTTCTTTGATGAAAACGCTTATAGCTTTACACAATAAACTCACACGGAGGCTTCTCCATTACTCGCTTGCCTCCATGTTGACCTTGTTGGCATGTAGCCTCTCCGGCTGCAACGGCTTGGGTACATACGATGACCTCGAGGAGTGTCCGCGAGGGGTAATCATGAGGTTTGTTTTTGACTATAACTTAGAGTATGCCAACTCCTTCCCTCATCATGTAGATTGTCTGAGCGTATACCTGTTTAACGAGGCGGGTGAGCTTCAGGAGAAGCGCATCGAGACTACCGAGGTGCTTGCCGACGAAGACTGGCGAATGACGTTTGACTTGCCGGCCGGCAACTATCAAGTGGTAGCCTACGGCGGTCTGGAGTGCGATATGGCCTCCTTTGCACACACAAAAGCGGCTGAGGACATAAAGCGCATAGAAGACCTTGAAGTGCTCATGAACCCGGAACATGTCGGCGATGAGGATGCTCGGCCATATGAGAAGCTGCATGACCTCTTCCACGGCATACATACATTCACCGTCAATGAGGGCACGGAATACGACAAGACGACAGTGCACATGATACGCGACACAAATAACATACGCATCGTCTTGCAGCACCTCGACAACACCCCGGTAGATGACAAGGACTTCCGCTTCGAGATTGTAGACGACAACATATGGTTCAACTACAACAATGACGTATTGCCGCATCACACCGTCACTTATACACCATGGATTACGGGTACGGCATCAGCCGGTCTCAACGGCATACCGAGCATGTCAGATGCACCGAGCCGTGCCGGCGCAGTAGAAGCACATGAGGTGCAAGTGGCATACGCCGACCTGAGTGTGTCGCGACTGATGCACCAATCAGACTTCACATGGACCAATGAGAATGGTCTGAGTCAGCAAGGACCGCGCCTGCGCATCATCTCCAAGGAGAACGGACGTATCGTGGTAGACCTGCCTCTCAACAACTACTTGCTGCTGCTCAAGGGTGAGCACCTGGCCTCAATGCCCGCGCAAGAGTTCCTTGACCGCGCCAACAACTACAGCCTCGTATTCTTCCTCGACCGCGACAATGCATGGGTACGAATGAATATCGTGGTAAACAACTGGACAGTACGTGTCAACAACATTTCGGAATTTTAATATTTGGCATTAAGAAGTGAAACTGCTTAAGTACATATTATCAACAGCTGCCTTGACTTTGATGATGAGTGCATGCTCGTCTGATGAGCCTGAGACGCCATCCGGTGAGGGTGCTTCAGACACATGTGAGTTGGTGGTGACGCTTGATGCCGGCATAACATCCCCCTCACGTGCTCCCATCACAAACGATGCGTGGCAAAACGGCTACCCGGAAGAGGAAGGCAAAAACTGGGAGAACACCGTCAACAAACTTGACTTGTACTTCATCCCGGCCGGGCAAGATGGTGCGCGAGCCAAAGTCATGGTGCCCGAAACAAGTGTTGGTGATGACGGAAAGTATGAATACCGTATCCGCATAAGCGTCAATGAGCCATACGTCACCAATAAGGGGAACGGCGAATACGCCCTCTCCGGACGTATAGTGGCATTGGCCAACTATCCGAATGCCACGCCGGCCAACCCTCTTAACTTCAAGTCATTCGACATAGACAATATTCAAGAGACCCGGCTCATACCGATGTGGGGAGTAACTACTATCACCGACCTGACAATGCGTGTGGAACACACATCATATGCCGGCGAGATAAAGTTGCTCCGCGCCGTGCCGAAAATCACATTCTCGCTCCACGAGGATATCGCTTCCGAATACAAGATTACGAAAGTCGTTCCGGCACAGAATACATACCTGAATCTGGCATACGCATACCCCACCGGAGCCTCAACAGCCGTCACCACACAGTCGCTCAAGACAGAAGACTGCTTCAACCCGGTATTGTCAACCACCGACTACTCGACGCCATACTTCTGGACCGACAACACCTCAATGTGGTGCTACGTCTCGGAGCGCAATATCACGGCATCACGCGGCAACAGCTTCACCGTCACTTTGCAGCGCAAGGACGGCAGCCAACCCGCATTCTCCGGCACCGTGTATCTGTGCGACTATGTTAACGGCAAGCCGGACACATCATCAATAATTAAACGACTCGTGCGCAATCACGACTATCAATATATCATCAACTTGTCCGAACTCAAGTTCATTGTCTCATTCAAGGATTGGGTCTTCGGCGGTAACGTACATCTCGAACTTGAATAACATAATGTAGTAGCCCCTCTCCAACTGCAACCGGCCGGTGTCACCGGTCGGCGGTAACATCGGGCTGCTTCAATCCGGAATAATCAATAATATGCGTCAGTGTAGACATAAATACATATATCTCACGTCATTGGCTCTACTCATGGCGGGCGCATGCTCCGATGACCTGTTATACGACACCGGTGCTGACCCCACAGACCCCAATGCCGTAAAATATTCCGCCTCCGTTGGCCGTGCTTTTGAAGTATCAACACGCGGCGCCGAGGAGTCGGAATATGAGCCCCTCATTGCCACTGCCGATGATGGCAGCACAAAGCTGTATCTGCACACATATGAAACCGACAAGATAGGGGAGCGTCCCGGCGAGGATGATCAACCATCAACGCGCGGCTATCAAGTGACGAGCGTGGACGAGTTGGTGAAGTATCACAAGGACTTCTTCGTTCACGCACAGTATACTGACAACGGCGAGGAATATATCGGGTGGGTCAAGGCAAAAGCTCAAACCGCCGGAAGCAACATTTGGCTGTCCGACAAGACGGAATATTGGCCGGCCGGCAATCAGCTATCCTTTCACGCTGTAGCACCCTCGAGCGAGCTCGGCAATATGGAGTCGGCAAGCTTCGTAGCCGATAACATGTCTTTCTCATACTCGGCTCTTAAAGGCAACGGCACCAACGATGCTCAGACACAGAAGGACTTGTTGGTAGCCACCTCGTCATGCAACAAGGAGGGGAGTGTGCAAGGGAAAGCACCATTGCAGTTCCACCACGCACTGTCATCCATCAAGTTCGCCATTCGCGACGTCATGGGCGGCACTGTCAAGAATATCAAGATTACCGGCGTTTACGGCACCGGCAGATGCGTGTATTCAGCCGACAAGAGTGGTGACAACGGCAAGTTCACATGGACTGTCCAATCCAACAGCAAGCAGTCATATGGTCAGGACTTCAACTACACAATCCCGGACCGCATAGTCGGCGACCTCAATTCTGATGCCGAGGACTTGAAGATGTATCAAGACTTGCCGGAGCACACTTTCATGCTCATACCCCAGCTGATACCCGATGATGCAATGGTCGAAATCACAATCCAATTCGACAAGACAAGCGACATGGCCGGATATACCAAGGTGTTGAAAGCTCGCATCAAGGATAATCTGGTGACAGAGTGGAAAGCCGGACATGAGTATGTATACACAATTTCGACGTCAGGCGACAATTGGGTATATGTATTCGAGGCTACCGGTAATCACATCTCCCCGGCCGGCGCCAAGGCTATCCCCGACTTCAACAATGGCAATCACTCCGATGTCAAAGATGACAATGACTACACCGCCGGCACAAATACCCACGGCGACAATGATCAGTGCAACATCCTCGGCGACATGATTTACGTCTTCTCCCCCTCGCGTGACCGTCATGACCTTTATAACGATGATGCTTACTTCCGTGTACGCAGCTTCCGTTATCGTGCCAACAACCACAAGGTGGTAGAGGACTTGTCGTGGAATGCCGACTATGACTTGCGAGGTGAGCAGTGGCGCGAGGTAGAACCGAACACATTCGAGTACGTCACCAAGCGCGACCTGGAGTCGGACATGTCCACCACATGGATCACCGACATCAGCGCCGTCCCCTTCAAAGGCGACGGTGACCACTCCGACTTCGGCGAACTCCACAAAATCACCATGGCTCCCCACCACCAATTAACCGACTGGCCCGGTGATAAATGGATGGATGACAACGCTGAATATATTGGTACATCTAAAGAAAAACCATGGGATTTGTCAACTTTCGGAGGTAAAAAGAACATGTATACCGCTAATTGCTATGTTATAGACAGATCAGGGTGGTATTCATTCCCTTTATATTATGGCAGTGCAATTAAGAATGGATCCGTTGTATCAACCGGTTTCAAGTACACGGGTTCATATACCAAATGTCTTGCTGATTTTACTGATTATCAAGGTTCTGCAATCCCCTCAACCGGTAAAATCCCATCCTCACAGGCAGTGAGTGCTGATGTTGTATGGGCAGACGTATATAATGCTGTAAGCGATGTTGAAATCATAGGTTCGGGAAACAATAAACGAATCCGCTTTAAAGCAAACAAAGGTAACATGCAGCAAGGCAATGTCGTAATTGCCTTGTATGATTCAAGCAATAAAGTAGTTTGGAGTTGGCATATTTGGATTAATGAACATTGGTTAGACCCCACTACCGGATTACCCGATGCAATCCAAAACACAACATCAGGTTTTGCTTTTGAAAAAGCAGAAAAAAGCGGTTGGCGTCAAAGAGGTGACGTACAAATAGAAGTTGGCAGTTCAAAGCGATATATGGCAGCTTACAACCTCGGATGGTGCGACCCTAAGAATGTAGATTACTTGCGTCGTGCAGCAACATTGACTTTTATTCAAAAACGACCGGATGGCAAAATTACGACATTAACATTGCCAGTAATCCAAGATGGCGAACGCATTGAATATAAATATGGTAACAACACATACTATCAGTTTGGACGTAAAGACCCAATGGTGGGTTTCGTAGACCACGAAAATGAAATCAAACGTAATTTTGGACCCAAACAATATGCATTAGGCACTCAGCCGGTAACAATACAAAAAGCGATACAAGAGCCTAACGTTTTATATTGTAAAGGAGGAACGAATGATGATGATTGGGTGAGCTATAGCTATCACAATCTATGGAATAATGACTCAAGTCATGACCCTATGAGCGAAACGGCAAACGCAGTAGTCAAAACGGTCTATGACCCATGTCCAGCCGGTTATGTTGTACCCCCATCTTATATGCTGAGATTTATCGGCAGTGATGATAACGGAAGCTTCTATAACAGTAACTCCAAAAATGCTTGGCCACCTGTAAACTTTAATGGATATCGAGTATACGATGAAAAAGGGGTAGCAGATGATTATACTTTTAAGGTAAAACGTAATTCAAGTGCAACCGCTGATGCAGATATGCTTTGGCTTACAAGTACAGGTAACAGATGGTATTGTTCCACTCGACCTGAACTTGCAAAAGCAGGCGACAACTTTAACCCGAACTTGGTATATCTGTGGTCATGTAACCCTCGATCAACAAGAGATGTCGAAGCAAATGGTATAGCATTTGGCCTCGACAAATCAAATGGTCAAAATGGGGGTGTTATTACCCCCTATTTTCAGGGTCGACGCTCTATGGCTCGTCCTGTTAGACCGGTTCGCGAATAAGAAAACTAACTAAGATAACCCAATAGAATCTCGCTATGAGACTGAACAAGATATTTTTGACATTTATGGTCGTTGTGTGTGCGCTTGTGGCTCCGGCTATGAGCCGCGCACAAGATGTCGGCCTGAAGACTAATTTGGTGGGGGATGCTCTACTCAATCCCAACCTCGCCGTGGAGGTGGGGCTCGCACCTCGTTGGACACTCGACCTGAGTGGTGAGGTGAACTTCTGGAAGGTGAACCAACATAGTTGGAAGCATGTGGCTTTTCAGCCGGAAGCTCGCTACTGGTTCTGCGAACGCTTTGCCGGTCACTTTGTCGGCGTTCATGCCCTCGGCGGCACTTTCAATGTCGGCAATCTGGACATGGATATGATGTTCTTGGGTACTGACTTTGCCAAGCTCAAAGATCGTCGTTATGAGGGTTGGGGTGTCGGTGCCGGCATCGCTTATGGTTACGCCTGGCCGGTGCATAAGCATTGGAACATCGAAGCCGAGATAGGTTTCGGCTGGGTGTACACTCGCTTTGACTCATACCCCTGCGCCGTGTGTGGCACCAAACTCGAAGACAACAAGGTGCACAACTATGTCGGACCCACAAAGGCCGCCGTCAGTGTGGTTTACTTATTTTAAACAAGGAGGATTAAAGCATGAAACTGAAAGCAATATTATTGACAGCAGTAGCTGTGGTGGCTTCCTTACTCAACTTTAATGCCACCGCTTGGACAAGCGCCAAGTACCATATTGACGCCATGAATGTGGCTCGCGAGCATGGCTTGCTCAAAGTCAACATGAATATCAACCCGGCACAGTACCACATGAGTACCGACAAGCAGATGTACCTGGTGCCGGTGGTAAAGTCATTGACATCAAACGACTCCGTAATCTTGCCGGCAGTGGTTGTAGCCGGTCGCAACTCATACTATAACACAGAGCGTGCCGGCAAGCTCGACGGCACTCTGCTTCGCGCCGGCAAGGGAGAGCCTTTCAATTACACTGCATCAGCCGAGTGGCAGCCGTGGATGGAGTATAGCGAGATGGAGCTGCAGAGCGGTGTCACCGGATGCTGCGGTGTGCCGGAGAATGAGTATGCCTCACGCAAGGTGGCAATCATCGACTTCCGCCCCACCCCGTTTGAGCCGTATTTCAACTATATTACGCCCACTGATGAGGGACCGAAATACCGCAAGCTCGAGGGCAAAGCATATGTCAGCTTCCCGGTAAATCGCACCGAGATTTATCCCGACTATATGATTAACCCGCAAGAGTTGCGCAAAATCACCAACAGTATTGACACCGTGCGCAATGACCCGGATGCTACCGTCAAGTCCATCACCCTGACCGGTTATGCATCACCCGAGGGTCCGTACACCAACAACATTCGCCTTGCCGCCGGTCGTACAGAGGCCGTCAAAGAGTATGTTCGCCGTCAGTACACCTTCCCGGCAAGCGTGTTCAAGACAAATTCAGTGCCCGAGGATTGGGCCGGCTTGAGAGACTCTGTCGCCGTGTCTATCCTGCCTGACAGAATCGAGATACTTGACTTTATCGATAACGCCAATGTACCCATAGAGCAAAAGAATGATGTGTTGCGTGAGAAGTTCCCCACATCATACGCCTTCTTGCTCAAGCATGTCTACCCCTGGCTGCGTCACACCAACTATCTTATTGACTATGAGCTGCGTGTGTATACCGACATTAACGAAATCATGAAGGTGTATAAGGAGAACCCGAGCAAGCTCAGCCTGAACGAGTTCTATCGCGCTGCCAACACATATCCCGTCGGCTCAAAAGAGTTTAATGAGGTGATGGAGACAGCTCTGGTGTATAACAAAGACAGCGAGGTGGCCAATATCAATGCGGCCAACGCGGCCATGAACGAGGGAGACTACAAACGTGCTCGCGTGCTGCTGAACCGCGTGAAAGATAATCCCGATGGTATTTACGGCCTTGCCGTGCTCGATGCCTTGGAGGGTAAATATGATGCGGCAGAGGCCGGCTTCAAAGCAGCAAAAAAGGCCGGTGTAGCGCAAGCAGATGATGCCCTCAAACAGATTGAAGTACTCAAACAGCGCATCGACCACATCGAGTACATTGACGAAACAGAATAAGCAAGAGCAGCTTATTAATCTTCTCTTGCAGTCTGTCACTACTAAATTTGAGATTGGTGAATACTATTATAATTAAAATTGCAGCGGTCATGGCCTTAGTGGTCATGACCGCATGTGTTAATGACCCGGAGCCGTCCGATTGGTCATTGTCTGTCGGTGACAAATGTCCCGACTTTACCGTCGAGATGAATGACGGCACTCTCTTTGACAGCCGCACACTGACAGATGAATTCACTGTCATCACACTCTTCAATACTGAATGTCCGGACTGTCAGCGTGAACTGCCTGTTGTGCAAAAATTATATGAGGAGAGCCTTGGAAAATCGATCTCATTTGTCTGTATTTCGCGGGAGGAAGATGCATCGTCCGTGTCCGCTTATTGGCAAGAACGTGGCCTCACTCTGCCCTATTCGGCTCAAACTGACAGAACGATTTACAGCATGTTTGCAGCCTCCGGCATACCTCGCACGTATATTGTGAACAAGCAGGGCATTATAGTCGCAACTGAACTATCCTATATCAGCGACACAAGCAAGTAGTCGTTCTACTTTTTAGTTGCGTTGCTGAACGGGCTTGTGCCGGGATGTCCGTCAACACCGGGCATGAACGGGTATGGCAAGCCATATAGATTTGCCGGGTTGCCGGCGGCTTCCAGATAGCCCTCGTTGACAGTGTCGCGGCTTGACGGGTTCTCAAAGGCATACAGACCGAACTGTGACAGCATTGCACACAGATGCTCGAAGACGCTCGACTGGATTGCCTCATATGCCACCCAGGCGGATGTATCGGTAAAGCAATACACTTGCAATGGTATACCGCCATTAGTCTGCTGCATCGTGTTCACGAAGCACAAGTCATGTTTTGAGATATGCGGGTGGGCATCGAGATACATCTTCATGTATGCACGGAACAGCCCCAGATTGGTGTCTATACTGCCGTCTACGAGCCCCTCGGAGTTATTGACATCCTCTACCTTGCCGGCCTGCTTTTGGGCTGATTTTTTGGTGATATAATCAGCCATGCCGGGTATCTGTTTGAACTGTTCGAGCATGTCGGGTGTGCAGAAGCGCACCGTGTCAGTGTCTATGAAATATGTGCGGCATATGCGTCGCGTGCCGCTTTCCTGCATACTGCGGTAGTTCTGAAAAGAATTGGAAATCAACGAGTATGGCGGGACAGTGGTGATGGTCTTGTCCCAATTGAGTACTTTGACAGAGGAAAGGGTGACATCAATCACGGTGCCGTTGGCCGACGTGCCGTCTACCTTTATCCAGTCGCCTACACGAAGCATGTCGTTCTCCGAGAGCTGCACTCCGGCCACCACGCCCAAGATTGAGTCTTTGAACACCAACATCAGCACGGCGGCGAAGGCACCGATACCGGCGAGCAACGTGGCCGGAGACTTGTTGAGCAGTATGGACACGGCTATTATAATCATGAAAATCCATATCACGCCCTTTATCACTTGCACAAAGCCTTTAAGCGGCAACTTCTTCTTGTTCTCACGCTCATCGATGTGCGACCATATGACATAGATACATGTGTTGAGCGCAATTGCCAGGCAATATAATATGTATATCCATATGCACTTTTCAATCCAGTAAATGATGCGATCCTGACTGGAGAGTGCAAACTGCATCAAGAGTATCATGAACAATGGTGGTATCACTCGACACAGCTTTGTGAAGAAGTTATGTCGTCTCAGGTCGCGTATCAGGGCATATTGAGCATGCTCGGCAACCTTGCGCACTACCCACAAGATACCCTCCTTAATGAGTCCGCCCAAAAAGATGGCTATCACTATCACCAAGGTGGCATACAGCAATCCGATGATATTCTCGTTGTGCTCGAGACCGAAGATGTCGCAAATAACTCGCACTATCTTCATGAGAATCATGGATATGAAGTGTGCACTCTCGTTTGCGATAGCCGGAAGCTTGATCGTCGTATCGAAAGTTTCAGTTGCGCCACCGACAGCGGTTTGCTGTCCCGAAGCACATAAGATAGTAGTTAATATAGAGAACGAATTCATAAGCAGTGAATCAAGTAAGTAGCCGTACGGCATCGACACATTTAAGGTGGGTGCTATAAATTGAACACACCTTAAGGTATGTGTTAAAAGAGGGAGCTTTTCTTCAGGTAGGCGGCTGTTATCTGGCCTATGTACATGGTGTGGAGGTCGGTCGCTCCCAGAGGATACCATCGAGGCATAATGCTCTTGTCGTGGAATGAGCTTTCGTTCATCACTTGCTCGTATGCCACGTGACAAACTATCGTCAACTCCGCCTCTTGATAGCCGACATCTCCGGTAGGGAGCTGTATCGGAGTCAATCCGGACTCATGCATTTTGTCCATCTCGCGGCCACTCTTTGTGCCGAGCAGCTGCAACGTCTTTTTATACTTGCTCGGGAAGAATGACAGAGTGTATGACTGTGTCTTGTCAATCCACTCTTTGGTGTAACGAGTCGGCCTGACCACGCACATCGCGGCCGGAAAACCCCATATATAGCCCAAGAAGCCCCATGAGGCTGTCATCATGTTGAATGAGTCTATATTACCGGATGTAACAAGCATCCATTGATTGCCAATCATGTCAATCAGTTTGCCGTCAATATCAGCCGGGTTAAGTTGCTTAAGTGTTGTCATATCTGTTTAATTTTGTTTGAACAATAAGTAGTTATAGTCTGAGCAAGAAGTCATATACCATGTCAGCATGACATGTTATAAGTTCTCCATGAGAGCGTCCTCTATCTGTTCGGGCGCGAAGCCGGTGACGCGGAACAGCTCTTGCTTCATGCTCTTATCGGCAAATATTATCACTGTCGGTATAGTCGAGACATTGTTTCGTTTGGCCACTTCCGGGTATGTGTCAACATTGATTGTGCCGAAATCAGCTTGTCCTTTGAATGTTTCTTCATATTGCTTGAAGTAGGGCTTCAGGCGTTGGCATGGTTCGCACCAATCAGCATAGAAGTCTACTACGTATGGTATTTTGTCAGACTGAACTTCCGCCACACTCGGGTCGACCTCTCCGGGTGCCGGTACAGGCACTTCTTCTGAATATTCATAGGGCAGGCTGTCACTTCCTTTTGCCGGGCCGTAAGCTGCTGCAGCAGCTGACTCGGCTTCGGCAATTGAGTCATTGCGTCCATTGTTTCTACCACATGAGGTGGCGAAAATGCCCAACGTTGCCAATAAGCATATCAAGATAGTTTTCATACGATACATAAATTAACATTTAATAAGAAAACACTTGTCACTAATATTTTGTTTTTCAACGGCAGCTTATTGTACGGCTATCAAACAATGAACGGGAGGTCAATTCATATCAAAATTGACCTCCCGTTTAATTTTGTGCTTCAACTTTCAATCTGATTTGAAAGTGAATAGCGAATCCGCTTAATCAATAATTAGCAAGGGAGAGCTGCATTGGTTTTGTGAACGGCAGCTGCACTCTTGGCGAAGAGCTCTTTCTCCTCCTCATTGAGGTTGAGCTCGCAAATCTTTTCGATACCATTCTTGCCGAGGATACAGGGTACACCTATGCAGAGATCTTTCTCGCCATACTCGCCTTCAAGCAGAGCAGAACAGGGTATCATAGCTTTCTGGTCGTGGATAACTGCCTCAACCACCTCAGCTGCAGCTGCACCGGGAGCATACCATGCGCTTGTACCCAGGAGCTTGGTGAGAGTGGCACCGCCTACCATTGTATCAGCGCACACCTTGTCGAGTACCTCGGCAGAGAGCAGCTCGCTCACGGGGATACCGCGATATGTGGCGAAACGCTTCATAGGTATCATTGTAGTGTCACCATGGCCACCGATAACGAAACCTTCCACCTCGTTGGGGTTGGCGTTGAGTGCTTTGCTCAGATAGTATTTGAAGCGGCTTGAGTCCAGTGCGCCACCCATACCGATGATGCGGTTTTTGGGCAGGCCGGAAATCTTGTGGATGAGGTAAGTCATTGTATCCATGGGGTTGGATACGCAAACTATTACGGCATTGGGGCTGTGGGCGAGGATGCTTTCAGTCACTTGCTTCACGATACCGGCGTTCACACCGATGAGCTCTTCGCGAGTCATACCGGGCTTACGGGGTATACCTGATGTGATAACCACGACATCAGAACCGGCAGTGGCGGCATAGTCGTTAGTCACACCATTGATGCGAGTATTCATGTCCAGAAGGTTTGCAGTCTGCATCATGTCCATGGCTTTGCCTTCAGACACGCCCTCTTTGATATCGATCATTACCACCTCGTCTGCTACTTCGCGGATGGCCATTACGTTAGCTGCGGTAGCACCTACATTACCGGCGCCTACAACTGTTACTTTTGACATAATCTTTTTATTTTTAATATGTTGTGTTTTGGGTTATTCCAATAATTCTCACTGCAGTAATATAAACGTTTGCGGTGTGGAGAAAGTTGCGGATACTATCTGTAAGCGACAACAAAATTACAGAAAAATTTCTATAATTTAAAATCAAGGCCTGACTTTTTATTTTCGTGTTGCTTTGATTGTTGTGCATTTATTGTTTTGCATCAAAGTACACCTTTGCCTTGGCGTATGATTTCCGGCTCTGATTCGATGCAATTGACTATTGTTGACGGCTCATTGACGGCGTCCTCACCTATGAGCATAAAGTCGGCCTTTGAGGCATAATTCTCGGCTATCAGCTCGGGATTGATCATGTAGTCGTCATCATCTGCATGGATACTTGCTGTCAACAGGGGTCGGTCGAGTGCATTGACAATCTGTATAGGGGCGTCACAATCGGGTATGCGTATGCCAACCTCTTTGCGCCCTTTAAAGGTCTTGGGCAGCGTATTGTTGGCTTTGAAGATGAATGTGAACGCTCCGGGGGTATGCTCTTTAAGCAATTTAAAACCCCGGTTGTCGATACGTGCGTATTCGGCGGCTTGCGAGATGTCACGACATATAATCGACAGGCACACCTTGTCCGGATTGAGGTTTTGCACACGGCACAATCGCTCTATTGCTTTGACATTAAGGGCGTCGCATCCTATAGCATATAGTGTGTCGGTCGGGTAAACCATCAGTTCACCCTGACTAAGCCGCTCCGCGAAGCTGTTGGCCTGCTTGTCGCTCACTGAATTACCCCATATTTTAAAACTATCCATAATCTTGGGAGATTTTTCACAAAGTTAACCTAAATTTCTCACATCAGCAAATTTTTGAGAATACTATGCTCGTTTTTTCAACGAAAAAATTATGTGCATAAAGCATGAGTTAAAAAAAAATTGTAATTTTGTAGGTCAAACGTGTGAGCAATAGTTATGGCAGTGTCCGCTTTAAATAAGGAGTCGATGCAAAAGGCCGTGGATGAGTCTGCGGCTACTGACTCAGCACCTGTTGCCACTAACAACAATGACAACGAGCCTCGCCATGTGAAGACCTTTGCGGAGCTTTTGATGCGCTTGAAAGAGGAATATATGGCTACTCTGCGCCGGTCGGTCACTTATGCTTCAGATGAGTTCGGACTACGCCATGGCTTCTTCTCAGCGGCTGACAATACGCGGCTATATCTGCCGGAGGCGAAGCTGCAGATTATTGCGCTGGAGGTCGGCGATGAAACGATAAATGAGTGGATACGCAATGCGCGTGAGTCGGTGCTGAAACCGGTGGCACCCGGCGCACCGCAAATGGCAGCGGCTTATAATATGACTCTCAACAGGTTATGCGCTGAGTTGAAGCAGTCGCTCTCTGATGATATAGTGTTTTATCAATATCAAGGTGTGATGGTGCCCTCCATAAGTGATGATAACAAGAAGAAGTTGCATCGTTTGGCTCGTCAAATAGTCGAAGTGGGCAAGCTGTTGGCGCAAGACCGTTATCCATGGCTGGTAAAAACATGGCAAGACTTTGAACGCGCTCATCAGACTCAATGAAAAGGCAAAAGCAATCGCGTATGATACGATGTACAATAACCCCGACAATCAGCCTCTCCATACCCGACAAGTGTGCGGCATATCATGTACATGGTCATGACGTGTCTGTGTGCTTGAATGAGTGCGGCACATATACTACCGAGGGTGTTGACGATGAGCATGATGCGCGGTATCAGCAAATCACCCGTGAGGTGACGGAGCGCATGGTTGCGGCCTGTCAGCAACGAGAACGTATTTTGCGTACATTGCATACAGCAGCACCGCGCATATGGCTTGAGTCGGAAGTGACTGAATATATGGCGAGGATGCAGATGAGTCAATTCAGACCGACACCTTTCCCCTTGTTCAGACCCGTAACCACAGACGTGCAGCGTGAGTTGGAACATGAAGCGGAAATCAAATTCGGCAATATCCTGGCTGACCGGAGTGCCGAACGAGAGCTGTTTGTCAACAGTCGGCTCAAAGCCGAATATGAGGCGCGAGTAAGGGCGTGGACGGATGCGTTGGCATTTCACAAGCAAGTACAAGAATACAAGCAGGCGCAGTTTAATACTCACCACAAAACCGAGTATGAGCAACGCATGTTGTCCATGCGCAGCTTTATGCAAGGTGAAGCGGAGTATGTCAACAACCGTATTCGGGCACTATTGGAGTCGCTTAAGTTGCCTTTCAGAGTTAACATACGATGTATTTACCATGAGCAAGAACAACGATTGGTGACACAAGTTGAGTTGCCCGAAAAGTTGGGATTGCCGAGGCATGAGGCTTTGATACAGCCCGACGGACGTATCAAATTGGTTGAAAAGAGCAAATATGAGCTGCTGCAACTTCAGACAGAGACAATATTAAGTGTGGTGTATCTGGTGGCGGCAACACTCTTTCAGGCAAGCACGAATATTTCAACGCATAAGGTCAATGTGTGGCTTCACAACCGAGTGGACGCGTTGCTGGCAGTCGAATTTTCACGTGCGGATATGGCACAGACAGATATGAAGCATCTGTACCCGTTGGCCGACTACCACAAGCACAGACGTCGCGACAACATTCAAGTCGATGAAGATGTAATACGTTTTTTGCCAATGGGCATAAAACAATCATCAGCGCAAAGCGATATGGCCGCTGAGCCGGAGGCTGAGTACAAGAATAGTGCCGTCAACCGGTTGTCAAGAGCGCATAAGCATCAAGAGGCATATCGCCCCGGAGGCACTAATTGGGAAGCCGGCATGGATATAGCAGAGGCACTGCGCGATGCACTGCCTGATGACTCTGTGCTGAATATCATGGTAAACGCGGCTATGGCCGTTGGTCAAAAACGTGTACGCTTGCCACGCAAGTACGAGCGTATATGGCAAAAAATACACCCTACCGACTGAACGACTCTGAAACAGAAGTCAACAAATAAGTCATTCAGAGTGTTTCAACACTATATCATATTGGTTATGAAAAAGTCAGTCCGGATTATTTTTTCGATTTTATGCTGTGTCTGTTCGGTGCTAATATGCGCATCAGCTCCGAACAAGAGCAACACCATCTACAACGAGCAAGAAGATGCCGTGCAAGCCTTGTGCGGCGGCTATGGCTATGGGGCTTATGGTGCTTGCATACAGTCTCCCGGTGCGCAAGCCGGAGCTTATGTATATGCCGGCACGGGTCTCCCCTACCTCGCACCGGGAACACCGGTCATCATCCCCGACTCCCTGCAAGTGTTGTTTGTAAATCACATCGGGAGGCATGGAGCAAGATATTTGTCGTCAGATAAGTTCAGCAGCAAGGTGGAGAACGAACTCGGCCGTGCCGGCGAACTGTCATTTGCAGGCAAACGAGTTGAGAAGCTGTGCCAAGTGACAGACTCGTTATCAGTGGGTCATTGGGGCGCGTTAGACGCCGTTGGCAAATCTGAACAGTCTGCTATTGGGCAACGCTTTGCCGAGCGATATAACGGCCTTTTGACAAGCAATGATTCGATTATCGGCTTCTCATCATACATACCGCGATGTGTTATGAGTATGGATGAAATGACCCACGGCGTGGTGTGGGTTAATCGTGACATTGAGATGTCCACCGGCAGCGGCAAGAGGTTCAGCCCCTTACTTCGCGCTTTCGATGTCGACGAGCATTTCCGAGCCTACCAAAAGCAAGATGATTGGCATAAAGCGTATGATGCGTTTTACGACAGTGTATGTCCCACTGCCGTTGCTTTGCGCCTGACGAGTCAAGGGTCGCGCTTTCTGCAACACCTGTGCCGGGAGCTTATAGCCCAAGGCGTTGAGCCGGCCGGTGGTCCGTTGGAGGTGGCTCTTGCCGATACCCTTTCCGGTGTATGGCCGCCTGAATGGGAAGTTGAAGCCGGTATGAGCAAGCAAAGAGCACAAGAAGTTGCCTTTGCTTTGTATAGGATAGTGGGCGGCACACAATCATTGTTTATGACCGAAAATGTCGGTGAGGATGTTTACACCGGTTGGCAGAATTATTTCACCGAGCAAGAATATGCTCACTTGTGGGAGTGTGCCAATCTCAAACATTATTTGGAGTGGACCACAACGGCTTATGGCGATACACCGAGCCGCATGGCCGTACCCTTGTTGCGAGAATTGCTCAACACGATGTCTGCCGCAGCAGAGCCGGGATATGATGGTCCGGCAGCAATTGTCCGTTTCGGACATGCCGAAACTCTCATGCCTCTGTATGCGCTGATGCAGCTGCCCGGATGCTTCTATGTGACTGATAACTTGGCAGATGTCTCTGCTCACTGGCAAGACTATGATGTCGTGCCGATGGCGGCCAACCTGCAGATGGTTCTCACCCGCAGCAAGGTGACCGGCATAGAGTATTTGTTGATGTATCGTAATGAGCAGCTCATCAGTGTCCCGGAGCGGTGGTCTGTCGCGAAAGCGCGCCTTGAGGGCTATTGTCAGCCATCCGCCGAATAATTCTGATCTGATAAATCAGCATACCTATGGTGACAAAAGTGGCGATGGCGTCCGAAATCGGGAACGCTGACCATATACCTTTAAGTCCCCAGAAAGGTGGCAGTATGTAAATGAGCGGTATCATGAAGATTATCTGTCGCGTCAACGACAAGAAGATAGCCTTGCCGGCCATACCGAGACTCTGGAAGAAGTTGGTACTGACTATCTGGAAGCCAACCATCCAGAAGCTCAATGTCGTGATACTCAGACACGTGACTGCAGCTTGTATCTGTGCCTCGTCCTGCATGAACAGCCCGGCAATCTTCTCGGGGAAGAAGTGAGCCACGATACATCCTATTGTCGTGATTAAAAATCCGGCAGAGGCTGCCAGTGTCAACGTGCGGAACAGTCGTTTGTACTTGCCGGCACCGAAGTTATAGCCCAGAATAGGTTGCATACCTTGACAGATACCAATGACAATCATGACAAAAACGGTGACATATCTGTTGAAAGCCACGATGGCTGCAATGGCATTGTCACCGCCATATTTCAATAGCGAATTATTCATTATCGCATTGATACCGGCGTTGGCAAGATTGATGAGGAAAGGTGCCATACCAATCATGATGATGGACTTGACTATCGGCCAATGCAGACGTGTGGTGTGTGGCTTGAATGTCAGCTCGTTTTTGGGATTGAAGAAGTGCGACATCACAAAGAAGGCCGTGATAGCCATTGACAAGTCGGTAGCCAATGCAGCGCCCCATATGCCAAACCCGAAACCGAATAAGAAAAGTGGTGCGAGTATGGCATTCAAGACTGCCCCCAATATGTTGGTAATCATCGCCTTGCGAGGATACCCGGTAGCTCGCATCACATTGTTGTATGAGAAGGTGAGGTTGATAAGCACCATGCCGGGGATGATCCATTGCATAAACTCGCGAGCATACGGCAGTGAGGCATCCGATGCACCGAAAGTGCGCAAAATAGGGTCAAGGAATATGAAGAAGCAAGTCATGTACAGCACACCGATTATGATTGTCATCATGACCGAGTTGCCGAGGATTTGTTCGGCTCGCGGCTTGTCCTTCTGACCTAAAACGATGGATATGCGTGTAGCGGCACCGGCACCTATAAGCATACCCAATGCGCCGGAGAGTGTCATCACCGGGAATGTGACGGCAATACCGGCTATGACGTTGGGGTCATCGATGGCGTGGCCGATTACAATTGAGTCTATCAGGTTATATAATGCAGTCACCACAGTGCCAATAACAGCCGGTAAACTGTACTTCCACAGTAGTTTACCTATAGGGGCATTGGCTAATTCGTGTAGTCTGTCTGCAGAATTTGTATCTTTCATAATCTGTATGTCTATCGCACGCAAGCAGGCTTTCCCACTGCTAATCTTCTGCAAATTTAACAAAAAAACTTAAATATAGTTTACTACTTACCCGGTTATTCGGACCTTTTGACCATGTATTCGGGGTAGTTGGCGAGTGTCTTTGTCAGCTGATCCACAACCATGACGGCTAAGGACTTGGGCTCCATGACGGTAACCTCTGAACCCATGGTGATAATCTCGCGCACCAAATCAGGCGTTATGCGCAAGTGATATGTGAAGAATGAGCAGTCGGAGAAGATCTCTTCCTTTTGCGAGTGATGTAAAGGCAATGCTCTCAGGTAATTGGCATAATAGGGTTTTACCTTTAGTTTCACCTTTTGAGCTTCAGCGTGAGAGTATGTTATGCCATAGATGTCACCGAAGAATGAGTCAGGCTCCGGCACATCACCCGGATTGAATGTCTCGGTCAAAGTTACGAGGTTGGAGATGCGGTCCAGGGCGTATGTGCGCACAGACCCGTCTCGTCGCTCTCCTATTATGTACCAACGTTGTTTGAAGAGCCGCAAAAAGAACGGCTTGATGATTATGCCGTCTTGAGGCAATGGTCGCGTATAACCTTTATATGTGAAACTTACGGCCTTATTTTCGCGTATGGCATTGATAAGCGGTGACAAATGCTGACGTGCCGACGGCACTTTCTCCACCACAATACGGTCTGAGACATCTTGCACATCGGACATAGCGTGACGCAAGGCGTATGAGTCAAGCATCCAGTTGCGGAAGTCTTTGCGTCCTTCACCATCAACATTCTCTATGTAATACTGATATGCGTTGTCACACTTGATTTCGATACCGAAGATACGCTCTATTTCGCGACGATATGCGAAGAAAGAGCGGTGTGGTATCGGATTGCCGTCACCTCCGGCCGAGCGTTGCCACAAGTCGGACAGATCCTTGCGTGTTATACGCCCATGGGCTGTAATGGTGTCAATTATCCATATGTACAAGTTCAGACTTTCCGTGCTCATGGCTTTCGTGCGGTTAAGGGGTGATCAATGTTATCAAGCGAGCGCAATTTTGAGTATCTCGGATGGGTTGGAGACAATATGGTCTGCATAAGCACTGCGCAGATGCGACACGGGACTAAAGCCCCAAGTGACACCGACATTCTCCACCAAAGCACGACGTGCAGTCTCGATATCCACCTTTGAGTCACCCACATACAACACCTCTGTCTTTGGCGTGGGACATCTCAACAATGCCTCGAAGACAACTGACGGATCCGGCTTTATCGGACGGCCCTCCACCTGACCGAGTAATGCCACAAAGGGTATCTCCGGGAAGTAATGTGTGACAATCTTCTTTACCGCTTCTTCATACTTGTTTGATGTGACGGCTATGGATATGCCTCGCGCAGTCAATTCTTGCAGCAATTCCGGTATGCCGTTGTATGACACGGTGGTGTCGCAACAGTGTTGGTCATAATACTCCTTGAAGCTCTCCACCATTTTATCCACTACAGCGGAGGCAGCATCCGGCTGGGCGCGCTCTATGAGCTTGCGCACTCCATTGCCCACCATAAAGGGATAAGCACTCAGCGGGTGTGACTTATAGCCGTTGCTTTCAAGCGCATAATTACAGCTCAAACCCAAGTCGTTGATGGTGTTGAGCAGTGTGCCGTCGAGGTCAAATATTACTAACTTCTTCATGACCGGTCTATTCATCACCGCCATACTCGGGCGGGGTGTAATTGTTGCGAATAACGTTAAGGAGCATCACCATGGCATGATTGGTGGCAGACTCGATAATGTCATTGCGCGTACCCTTGAAATATCTCACTTCGCTGACAACGAGGTTGTCATATTTGACAGCGAACCACACCGTACCTACCGGCTTTGCGGCAGACCCGCCGTCGGGTCCGGCTATGCCGGAAGTGGCCATACCACATCGTGTGTGCATAAGCGAACATACACCCTTCACCATCTCCTCGACCACAGGTCGGCTCACTGCTCCATGACGATCTATCAGGGTGCGATTGACTCCCAATACACGAGCTTTTATATCGTTGGCATAGCTCACCACGCTGCCCAAGAAGTATGCCGAGCTGCCGGAGTTCTCAACTATGCGATGAGCAATGTTGCCCCCGGTGCAACTCTCGGCTGATGATACCGTAAGCTCATTCTCCAACAGTGTCTTGCCGAGCAGCTGCGAAATGCTGACATCCTCCAATGACAACACCTCATCGGGGAAGAGGTTGGCCAGTGTACGCTGATATTTGTTCATGTTGAAGCGCAGCAGCTCAAGGCCGTGTGATGCTCCTTTGAGCAACACGTGTGTGCACTCGCCATGGGTCTTGTATGAGAGCGATATGTAGTCCGGCAGCGAGGTCTCGAAGTGTTGCATCAGCTTATGCAAGTCCTCGCGAGTGTAGCCGTAGATGATGACATGTCGTTCTTCTTTATGTTTTTTATTCTCCATAGTTTCAAATAGTTACTCTTGAATAGGCCGGAGCTTCCAAAGGGCAAAAATCCTTGTCAAGGTATTTGAAATAACCGGCAGCAGCCACCATGGCGGCATTGTCGGTAGTGAACTGACGCTCCGGTATCCATGCACGAATGCCTCTGTTATGGCAGAAGTCGGCTATCGCCGCACGTACGCCGGAGTTGGCTGACACGCCCCCTCCTATGGCCAAATGCTTCACCGGATATTGTTTTACCGCTTTGTCAAGCTTGTCAAGTAGAATCTCAATGATTGTGCGCTGAAGTGAGGCAGCAAGGTCAGCCCGGTTCTTCTCTATAAACTGCGGGTCTGCCTTCAGATTGTCGCGCAAGGTGTAAAGGAATGACGTTTTCAATCCCGAGAATGAGTAGTCAAGTCCGGGTATATGCGGCTTGCTGAACTTAAATGCATGGGGATTGCCTTCAGCAGCCAACCGGTCTATATGAGGTCCTCCGGGATATGGCAGTCCCATCACCTTGGCACACTTGTCAAACGCCTCTCCGGCGGCATCGTCAATGGTATGGCCGAGTATTTGCATATCTCGCGGACTGTTGACCAGCACTATTTGTGAGTTGCCGCCCGAGATGAGCAGACATATAAAAGGGAATGACGGCACTTCGTCCTCAGGTGACTTTTTTACAAAATGCGACAGAACGTGTGCGTGCAAGTGATTGACGTCAACTGTCGGTATATCAAGCGATATGGCTAACCCCTTGGCAAAAGATACGCCCACGAACAGTGACCCCAACAACCCCGGGCCGCGTGTGAAGGCGATGGCTGACAGCTCCTTCTTGTCCACCCCGGCGCGTGTAAGAGCCGCGCTCACCACCGGCAATATGTTTTGTATATGAGCGCGTGAGGCCAACTCCGGCACCACTCCCCCATATTCTTCGTGCACGCTCTGCGACGCAATGACGTTGCTCAGCAAGACACCGTCACGCACTACTGCGGCTGAAGTGTCATCGCACGATGATTCAATACCCAATATCGTATTCATACTGCAAATTTAGCGACTAAAATCTGTTTTGCCAAATAAAATTCACCTATATTTTTCTCGGACAGCCTTGCATGTCAATATGTCAGAAATCCAACAGTTTGCGATACAACTGGTGCACCGGCAGTCCCATGACGTTGTAGAAGCTGCCTTTTATGCAGCTGACGGCCACCGCTCCTATCCACTCCTGTATGCCGTATGCACCGGCCTTATCCAACGGCTTATATCGTTCTACATAGTAGTCAATATCTTCGTCGGTTAGGGGCGCAAAGACCACTTCCGTGTGCGTGTCGAAGCTGACCTGCCTTTCGCGTGTGGTGATACTGACTCCCGAAATCACGGTGTGTGCCCGTCCGCTCATACGCCGTAACATCTCCTTCGCCTCTTCAAGGGTGTGCGGCTTGCCGAGTATCTCGCCATTGTTGATAACTACCGTATCAGCTGTTATAATCAGCTCATTATCACGTATCAGCGATGTATAAGCCTTTGCCTTGAGTTGAGACAGATACAGGGGAACTTGCTCTGTGGGCAAGTCTGCCGGATATGTCTCATCGACCTCAATATTTTCAGCTATTGTGAAAGGTATGTCGAGCATTTTCAGCAACTCATGCCGACGAGGTGACTTGCTGGCTAACAGTATATTATATTGTTTCAGATTATTAAGCATATCAAACAAGTTATAAATCACCATCCAAAAGCCACATTATCGCTCATCCAGAGGTTTTGTGCTTTCATTACCTGTTCCAGAATATCGCGACCGACGCCGTAACCGCCATTGTGGCGACTGATATATTGGCAAACGTGTCGCACCTCCGGAGCTGCATCTGCCGGACAGCAAGCAAGCCCGGACAACTCCAATGCCGGAATGTCCGGTATATCATCACCCACAAAAATCACCTCTTCGGCCTTTAGCGCACGTTTGTTCATCCAGTCTTGCAATACCGGCTGCTTCTGCGCCGCGCCCATGTAGATGTCAGTCATGCCAAGGCCTTCAAATCGCTTAAGCACACCGAGAGTGTTGCCCCCGGTGATGATAGCCAGATGCAATCCGCGTTTTACAGCCAGTTGGATGGCATAGCCATCTTTGATGCTAACCATACGCAACGGCTCTCCCTCGAGAGACAGCGGTATGGTAGAGGGCGACAATACACCATCTACGTCAAAGGCTATGCCGCGTATTTTTGTCAGGTCATAATATATGGAACTCATTAGTGTATCTTATTTTGTGCGTTGTGAAGAATGGCTTGTGACAATATATGATATACGTCATGAAGCGGTGTGCCCTCTAACTTTTGCTCATGTCGCTCTATGACAGCGATATCACCACGAGCGGCCGGCCCGGTCTGTGCCTCATGCGGCTCCATATATTTGAGCTTGGCGACAGAAGCCTCTATAAGGGGCATCAAAACGTCAAGACCAAGCCCCTCCGGCTTAAGCATATCAGCCGCTGCCGACCATAGGTAGTTGGCAAAGTTGTTTGCAACTACTGACGCCAAATGCAGCTTCTCACGAAGTGTCGTATCCGCTTTATGCAAATGTGAGGTAAACAGAGATGCCAACCCCAACAGTTGCCCTTCGCTACCCTTGTCGGATGCTTCGACAAATACAGGTATAGCTGAATAGTCAAGATATGCCCCCTTGGTGAATGTCTGCAACGGGTAGAAGACGCCCACTCGCTTGAAATACGGCCGCAGAATATCCATGCCCACAGAGCCGGCAGTATGCGCCACAATACCATTCACCTCAGGCATACCGGCGGCAACCTCGGCTATCGCCCTGTCGCTGACTGCTATGATGTAGATGTCAGAGTCTTCAGGCACATCTTCGAGCTCACGTGAGGATATATTGATAAGCTCATCGACTTTGCCGGCCAATGCGATGCACAAGTGAGTTGCGACATTACCGCTGCCAATAATGCAAATTTTATCCATAATGCAAAATTACAAAAAAAATCGCAATCTCATTGGTTATTTAAAAATTTATGTGTGAGTCAATCACGGCTCTTTCATTTAAAATTCCGTGCGTCATCCGAAAATTCATTTATTT